>Ga0307509_10002922_pt1 | contig 26940 bp, 27 predicted proteins | sample 10_EM_MG_FD_202245 | JGI IMG/M metagenome (GOLD analysis project Ga0307509, IMG submission 202245) | Populus trichocarpa ectomycorrhiza microbial communities from riparian zone in the Pacific Northwest, United States - 10_EM | ecosystem: Host-associated > Plants > Roots > Unclassified | place... | reverse complement strand
GGGCAAGTCTCACAAGCTCCCTTTTCAACTTGAATGATTTTCTAATTTTGTTTTCTCAGCTTCAACGTCTGCAACGAGCTATCGAAACAGATTAAGAATATCACATATTACATTTGATCCACGCTCTCCCAAATTTGAAATGTACGCTTTGCGTCACTCTGCTAATGCTTTAACACTTCTTTCCTTAGCGGGATCAATCCCACTTGTTGCTCCCTACCTGATGAGTCGAATTTAGATGAAACACTGGTCTAGGCTTCCAATTAGGTTGCCGTACACCCCAAGAGCAAGAGTCAACCTCAAACAGGATACACCTCACCTCCAGATTTAAACTCTCTACTGCGTGTTTTCTGATACGTTTAGCGATTGTGCCGACAAAAGTTTCATCTGTGGGCACCTGCAAAGTGACTGTAAGAACCCAAAACAGGCCCTCTGCTCTGGTGGGCATGACCCACCGTGCTTTCGTTGTTTTGCACTTTTACGGCCACGTTGGGGCTGACAGGTTTCTCATACCGAAGGAGACATTCCGCACGCACTGACCCATTGTATCTCTTTCGTGTATCGAGTAACATGCATATGAACCAAGAAACGGATCAACAACGAAGCAAACAGAATAGCGCATACAAGTCATCAGCTTCACCCAGGGGTCCCGTACTGACGGGTTTAAGGTAGAACACTTTCTTGCCTCGTTGAGCTGAAGCGCCAACAAGAGCAGTTGTCAGAATTGTTTTGCCAACATCGTTATTAGCCACAAAAACTTGGTGAACGCAAAGATATCTGAAGAGCGAACGTGACACCTCTGGATAGCTGACTTACAAAATCAACATGAAGTAGATATAATAACAGGTCAAGGCGAATCTTACGGGAAAGCCGGACCCAAAGTAGATCACCAGATTCGACAGTCAACCTCCTCCCATTATAATTAGCCAATACCATTATGAATTTGTTGAAGACAGCGCTAGAAAGGCCCAACTATAAAACGATTAGGTAGCCTGTCAATTATCTATGAACACAGATTGATTTAGTACGATATCTACTATTTCTTTGATCTTATATAGTTGGTCAGGGGCATAACGAGCGTAGGAGGTTTCCTTTGCGTATGCTATTTCAGCCGTTTTTATCTGGAAAGTTCGAGGCATATTAGGTAGGTTGTTACAAACAGAAAGGAACAGACCAGGATGTCTGCAGTTAGTCCTTTAATTGGAGATGCAGATGTTCGAAAGCGGTGCATCCGATATGTCGTGTTCCGCAACCAAGACACCGGGACATCAGACATACACTGTGCAGCAAGGATTCTCAGCTAAAAGGGGAGAGAAAGGCTCCGATCTCACATGAAATTCCATTTCGTAGGGCCAATTTTCACTTCCGATGGCGACGAGGTCTTCGGATGTTGAAAGAGTTGGATCAAGCAATGCTCGCAAAGGATGACTAAAGATATGGGACACCTCTGCTTGAGCAGGGACTAAGGTAGTGATGAGTTCGGGTTTGCTAAGGAAAGCAATCACTGGGGTAACAAGCAATGTGTGCACTGAGATGTATGGCTCCAGATTCCCAAAAACGAATATGGATGGACAATCCAGGGGAAGAGAAACTTCTTCACGGGCCTCTCTGAACTTTATCATATACTTGAGTATTAAGAATAGTTAAGACAACGAAGGGGCTCACAGCGGTCTGCACAATATCACCATCTACGGCGTCCTTCTTTCCTCCGGGTAAGGCTGTCTGCCCAGCGTGCGTACGCAGTTCTTTCGAGCGCGTCGTGAGGAGTACGCGCAATATTCCCTCTTGCTCATAAAGAAGGACCAACACTGCGGCGATCTTAGTCGTTGGATATGTAGAGCTAATCATGAACAACCGTTCTAACGTTTTCAGATTCGAGAATAGTGATGACGGACAGATCAGGTTGTTTGGCCTCAGTCAAGAATTTCACAAGGTTGGCCAGACAGACTCTAGATGTGTCAGATAAGTCGTCGAGAACTTCTCGAGGTACTTTATGGCTGAGACTCGTGGCCATGGTGTAGCGATTTCGAGTAGCACGAAAGATGGTGATATTAGGACCAGAGCTTCGACACGTGCCTAAACATCATGATAATCTATCGCATGAGCCACTCATCCCCTCGAACATCTACAACCACCACTGGGCGCCATCTGCTCCTTCGTTTGTCCCCTTTTGCTGGTCAGACAAAATCAGAATGTCATTTCGACAGACAAAAAAGTGTGACAGACAATGTGGTCCTCACTGTCACTGCTGGTAGTGGGTCAGCCAGGTATACCATAGGAGCAAGTGGGACGTGGACACTTGCCTGGAGGTCGTCTGAGGGAGGTAGACATCATCATCTACCCAGTCTTCATCATCCTCCGAAGAATCTTTTGTCACCGTCTCCTTGTTCCAGGAAAAACAGGACTCCAAACACAGTAAGTGCGGAGTCCTGGGCCTGTCTGCCCATTGACGAGCCCGGTGTGCCTCGAGTAAGGCTTCATCGGGTTCATGTCCAAGTTGCAGCTGCGCCTCTAAAAGGTACAGCTGTTCGAATTCTTCACCCTCCTCCGTCGTCAACTCTTCGCCCTCGTCAATAAGAGCGTGCATTTCGACCAACCTGGTCGAGACCTCTTTCATCAGAGCCGAAGCCCATTCACCTTTATTTGATGTTGTAGCATCTGGCATCTCCTGGTGGGGCTCCAGCTGCGAGGCTGGCGGGTCCATGTTCGACGGATGAGGAGGAAAGAGAGTGTGGGGGAAATTTTCTCCTTATAAATGGGCGTGCATTCAGGGTCGCGACTGATAGTTCTCATGCATGAGGCACCGCTGACCCCAAAATTTTGTCTCCCTGATATCTTTCTCGCCCGCGCGTCGTCTGCGGTCAGAGGGAATGCTGGAGTCCCCGACGCAGAAACAACATCTTGGGGTTCAATTGGATACTATGGCTGGAATGGAACATCTCAAGATGTTGCTCGGGTGCGTGGCAGTGAACAAATTTCAAATAGCCGCTCGGCTTGATTATTTATTGTTAACCGAGAACATATTGGTACTGTGATACTACGGTCCACGTGCAACCTACGTTCCTAGTATCTTCAAGCTTCAAGGTTTGCATTGACTATCCATGGGTGCCATCAGGTGCCATCGCTTATTTCTTCGCGAATTTGGTCCTCTTTCAGGCAGTCGAACCTTAAGTGGTTAGATGATGCGTCGGAGACTCGGATTAAAAAATGCCAATAGTTATGATGCATACTGCATACATACGTTTGGGCTTCAGGTGCGCATGCTTAGACTTTTCCCCTCGACTCGGACCTCAACAGACTCCTAGATCTATACCCCGTCTCTTACGATCTCATGCCAGCCATCCTGAGAACAGGAACAGAGTCTTCTGAACGTCCAACAATCATTATGGAAGCTTGGCCCTCGTTGTGGAAGTTACACGCTGATTCAATAAAGGCTTTTGCTTGATAGGCCACAGTAGACTTGTGTCGGAAAATGTCTCGACTCTACCAACAATTTAAAATGATGCCGTCACCACCCGCCATCAGATATCTGAACGAAATTTCAAAGTCCCACTAAAGTGTCCAGGTGTTTTCTCTCCTATGCACCTCTGCCAAGCCCAGGCCCCAGGCGAGACATCTATCAATTGTTATCTGCCAGGCGGATACCACCCCGTCCACCTTGGTGACACCTTCCACGATGGCACCTACGAGGTCGTGCATAAGCTTGGGAGTATCAAACCGTGTAGCTCGTCAAAGACCGGAAACGAGGTCGATATGCAAGTATGAAGATCCTCGCAGCAGAAGCTATGTCTGCTTTAGATGTGGATGTGACGCATTCGTATTCAAACCGAGTCCAAACATACTGGACCAAATGGCATGCACCGCTGCATCATCTCTGAAGTATTCCGAAGAGAATTGCGTCTCAGGTCGCTTGCGGCCTGGAATTTCTGCATCATCGTAGAGTCGTTCATGTGGGTACGCATTGACCCATCAATATTTGTCTGTCTCATGTAGCACACCCAGATCTTCACCTAGGAAATATACTTTTCCATTCGTCTTTAATACCCCTTGGTCTTCCCAAGATCTATACCAGTGGTTGGACTCTCCTTTTTGTTGCACTGTGTCCCTAAGCTGCACCCTCTTCCCCATATGTCCCTGCATACGTTGTCTATCCTCCCTACCGGACTTCACTGTTGAAGCTCTGTCTCTCTGATCCCTCGCAAGTGTACATCAGAATCTGTGATTTCAGCGAGTCCTTCATGTACCAGCGAGGGATCAATCGCAAGCTGCAACTGCCCTAATCTACCACCTCATTTCTGGCGGTGTCATTGTGATGCTGATCGCAATAGTCCTCGTAAATTTCAAGGGCAGTTGATCAGAAGGGGTTGTAACCGCATGAATGAACAAGAGGAGATGTCCTTTGAGTTGATGATAAGGAAGATGGTTGCCTATGAGCCGGGTGAATGGGCGACAGTGATTGGGGTGTCGAGCAGATTTTAGATCGTCACTGGGTTACGCCGACATAGGTCAACTGAGCCCCCGATAAAATTGGTCTTTATATATCTGGCTCCTGACAACCACAAAGTTCAAATATCTGCATCTATTGTAATAAGTCACATATGAGTCCTGATAGTCGATGAACGAAAGGGATCCAATGCATAAATAACGTCTGATGGCATGTAAAACTAATGGAAATGGGACAAAGACTCCTGTGTCGGCTGGGGAAAACAACAAGAAAGATGGAAGGATATGTATGTAGCTGGTATATGTACTTAGAAAATAGCACGGACAAGACCTCCACCAATGGCAGCCCCTGATTAAATACATGAGCCACGAGTTGACATGACAATGATAAACACGTACCAGCTCCAAACCCGACACCTCCAACAGCCGAGTGAGCAAGCTAACCCAGGGTCCCCATTCAATAGAGTTTTGTTTGGGAGGTATGATGCCACTCACGGTACCTTTGTAACCATCCAACTTGCCCTTCTTCTCCTCAGTACCGGGCTTCTCTTGAAGACCAATATCATTCGCTCCTTGACCCGGGGGAGGAGGTCCTGCCAGTCCGTGATACGCAGCGCCGAAGGGCTTGTAAGGTCTAGCAGACTTGGCTACGGTCACAATCTTCTCGACGTATGCTGAAGGGAAGAGCCCTTGTCGGTTATTGATGCGACCCACCCACCAATCTGCGTTGGTCTCCTCGACAATCTCGACGACATCGCCAGCAGAAAATTGAAGGTCACCTGGATCCTAATAAGACGGATTAATGTGATATGATGGAATTATTATGGGGCGCGTATTGCAAACGTACCTGTCCATCCTCGTTATAAGGCCAGATGGCCTTTGCTTTGGGAAGGCCCGAGTCCTGGGTTGCAATAGGCTGTGGAGGAGGAGGCACTGCACGAGCAGTAGACACATTCATATTTGAGACCTGATTGGCGAGGTGATTGACTGCACCGGGGTTGTTGGCCACATTAGGCAATTTCGTCAGAATGGCTGAGGCATCGCCCTGGGATATGTAGTTTTGGGAAGCCAGAAAGTTTACATTCTGTTCTATCTGTGAGACTACATGAGAAAGGAGAGCAGCTGCCTGAGGATCTTGGGGAGCCATGTGAGCGGTTGAAGAGAAAGGGATGAAACGGATTTGACTCGAGTCCCGTTGTGAGGGATACTGCGTCGCAATGCCCGGCCCGGCTGATCAACTTTGTGGCCCTGCTTAGATAGCAAACCTGTGTTCACTCCTCCAAGGATGCCTGCAGTGACGCTGATCTCGGCCATCCCAAATTTTGCCTCTCAAGAGGAACACGCATCTGCTGTTAATGCAACGCCGAACTCGTTCTCAGAAATACCTCCCCTTCTAAACCATCAAGAAACAAATGTTTCGGTAACTCTTGACCCACCTCTGGAAGGCTACGAGTCTGCAGTTCAAGGAACACTATATGTTCTAACGAGGTATGTATACACTGGTATATTCATCCTGTGGTGGACTATAAAAAAAACTACAGCGTTCTCGTATTCATGCCCCAGTCAGGCGCATCAGGTTTTCAGATCAAATATCCAGCAATCACTCTTCACGCAGTTTCTAGAGGTGAAGCTGGCCCAGCAATATATTGTCAATTGGATGAAACGTACGGAGACACGAACGGTGTGTCTGTAAACCCTACGGCGGAAAACGAAAACGAAGATACAGAAATGCGAGAATTGACCATCTTTCCTCAACGTCCTGAAGCTGGTGCGTTTTCCCACCATTCATTCGGCAGATATTTCGCTGACCTGCTTTCATTCAGTTGAAGCAATTTTTGAAGCCCTATCTCGGTGTGCATCACTCCATCCAGATCCACAAGAAAGTGGTGACAGATGGGAGGATGATGATGACGCCTTCGTGGACGAGTCCGCATTTGAAACTTTCAACGGTGATGAAGATCAAGTACTCAGTGAAGTCGGGAGGGTGCGCAGTATTCCCAATAAACACCGTTATGCTCCGTACATTTAGCTGTTTTCTTTTGGTCTCTTTCCTTGCGCCGCACTTCGATCAACAGGCCGCACTCGAACACATGGAGTCGATCATCTCCGACCCACATAAGCTCGTAGCAGAAGATGTCGACGAAAAGGAGGCTTTCGAAGATGCAAAACAAACCGACAAAGCCACCAGAGAGATCGGAGGCAAATAAAATGATTGTCTTTCTGTGCAGGTATATAACTTGTTTCCTACCTACGGTGGACTTGAAACATAAAGAGTCACTACATAATATCATGAGAACACGACATTTCATTTCATAAAATTTTGTTGAGCGGGGAATGAGACCCTTGGTGGTGTGGGTGTGGAAGGGTTAGAGGATGAGAACGAAACAAATCCTTTCGGGAGGTTCACTGGTGTTGAAAAGATAGAAGGAGCGGGTGAAGGCGTGGACGTTGTTGACGGCGAAACCGTTGCAAATGATACGAATCCCTGTGGCAACCCCTTCGGGCGTTCCAATGTCGCAGGTGGACTGCTCGCAATGGTACCACTTGCACCAGTCGTTGTCGCCGTAGACGGCGATGAAGCAATCGGTACAAACGCCTTTGGCAAACCCTTAGGCGTACTCGGGTTAGAAAAAGTAGGCAGAGGACCCCAATCAAACGAAACTGGCACAGTATTTGAACTGGGGTTGGCCAAAGTCGTAGTTGCGGCAGCCACACTAGGCTCCGGACTCGCAGAAGTTTCAGGAGCAGGACTCTTCCTTATCACAGCCCCACCACCACGGTGGCTTCTCTTCAGCTTTTCCCTTCTTCCAGTCCCACTACCTCCAAGACCGCCATGGGACCCGATGGGATCGAAGTGGTCTTCTGGCAAATCAAAATCTGCCGCGTCCAGCTCGAGCGGTTTCGGGATGTGCTCGGAAAACAATGGGCCTTGCAAACTCTCAAATCCCTTGATCGTGGTACTGGCGGCAACAACACCAACCTGGGGTTTCCCAGGTGAATTATATGCAAGAGGGGCAGTTGGGGCAGTCACCGCCTTCGTATTCAAAAGGGGTTCTTTCCTCACTGTCAGAAGTGCCCTCTTCAATCTTTGAGCAGACCGTTCAGCGTTTAGTGCTGCAGCCGTTGTAACTGCTACATTGGGTGTAACGTTAAGAGGATTGCGAGGAGCAGGAAGATCGGGAAGACGGGAATCGCGATGTAGAAGAAGGGATCGACTCGTCCCCGAGGCAGCAGAACTTGCAATGTTGATTTTTGAAATACGAGTGGCAAGTCGGTTAACTTCGTCGGTTTGTTGTTCTATTGCAACACCAATATTGCGGTACGTACGGTTGATCGTATCGAGCGATGGTGCTCTGTTAAAAAGTTCCTAGTTAGGAAAAACATCTCGACTTTCATGCAATGCCTTACTTGACACGGGGTTTATATGACTGGGCTTCTGCTAGCCTCTTCTTATCATCTTGAAGTCGTCTTTCAAGTCTTTGGACTCGATCACGCATTGCCTGATGAAACGGTAAATGAAGCGACGAGAAATACCCGGTTCCAAACAAAACTGACCCGAATGCTCTTCCGGAGTTGCATTTGAGTCTCACTCTGTTCTGGCCCTAATGACCTTGCTTTCAAGAGCTTCGCAAAGTCCTTGTCGTCCTTTGCCTTGTTGAATCGTGCAATTTCCTCACGTCTTGTTCCAGCTATTGATTGCAAGTAATGAGCATTGACGTCTCAGAGGAATTAAGTAAATATGCACCTTTGAGAATACTATTCTTGATTTCTCTCAAAGCTTGCCTTTCCTTTTCCCTGTTCATTTCCAGCAACCCAAGATCTCTTTCGTACTGTAACAGAACCTTGCCAAAGTGTGGCACATCTGCCAAACCCCATTTTGCCGGGTTTCCAAGATCTGTCTTTTGGTTTGAGCCCCCCAAAGAAACGTTTAAGCTTGTAAGCATATGTCTGGCGTTGGCAGCTGTAGAGCGGAACTGAGTATTACGATTCGTCAGCCATGCTACAGAGATCAGTCATGGAAAGAAGTACCTCTTCCATTGCTTTTTCCACTGCTTTCACCAGATTGACACATTCCTTTTGCATCCCTTCTTCCAATATCGCCTCTTCAGTCTTCACAGGTGGCGCTGGAGAAATAACCGGTTTTGAACCCAAGGGCAAGAAACCAGACGCTTGTCCTTGTGGTTGAAGGGGTCCCTTCGCGAATAATCCCTGCCCATTCGTTGGTGGAGGCACAAGTCCTTTTGTTGGAACCGTTCCTATGGCAGGAGGCGTCATTGTCGGGGTGCCAAAAATACTTTTTGTTGCAGGAGTGGGCGGAGGTACAGGGGAAGCTGCCCTGCCAAAGGAGAATGTAGGAGGAGCAAAGGCAGTCGACACAGGCACATTTGTGGGCTTCGGTGTGAATAGTAATGGAGGAGAAGTTGCGGGTGCTGTAGCCGCTCGTGCCACAGGCGCAGTGGGAGTTGCAGAGGTTGAGCTGGCAGACGAGGTGCTGACAGGAGGGGCTGTTGCAGGACGGGGTCCCACTCCAAAGTTGAAGGAGGAAGTCGGTACCAAGGTCTTCTGCTCAGGGGGAGGAGACTTTAGGCCAAGTGTTGGAGGTGTGACCGAAGGAGGAGTCGGTAAAGAACCGGCTCCTTTTATGGCCGTAGAAGACAATGTAGGTACCTTGGCACTGAACGACGAACCTTCCTCAGCTTCAGTCGATAAAGTTTCTCCTTTTTCTTCTCCACCCTCTTCATCAAGTACTACAGCATTTGCCAATGGAGAACGGCGCGTAGGACGTGTGCTTGGACGTCCGAGTCCAATCCCGAACGGTGAAGAACCAGAGGAAGATGTGGATGGTAGAGGAGCGACATGAGATGGCTTGACTTCCCGTGGTGGTGTCCCTGGCGGAGTGGTGCTCTGTTCTCGCCCACTAGATTCTTTGCCATCGTCAGAAACCTCGATCTTAGGAACCTCTGGCTGTGGAGTAGCAGAGGTGGAACGAGAGGCGGGAAGTGGCACAGCTGTGGGAAGGGGTGTCGCTAATTCTTCCTCCTCGGCTTCTTCTTCTGAAACACTCCCGTCTTCAGATGAAATCTCTCCTTCTACAAGTTCATCATCTGTCAAGAAATCGCCAGCATCCTGGATTTCACCTTCCTCTCCCTCATCTTTCGTGCTACTCGGCTCCTCTTCAACGTCAACGTATGAGCTACTCGTCGACGACAGCGAGATATTACTATAAGACGTTTCCTCCAGTGAGAGGCTGGGGCCGTCTACTCCTGTATCCACTGCCCTTGATTTTCCCTTGTCCACAGATGTCGCAGACCCATCCTTTGTGATGGGGGCGAAAACAGAAACAGGTTTTGTTTCATCTGCCTTCGGTGTCCCAAAGACGGAGGTACGAGTCTGCAGTGGCTGCTTTGATTCCGCCGCCTCCACCCTTTCGTCTTTTGTGGGTGTTGACGAAGTGGACGGCTTCTCTGGATCTCGACTTTCTTCACCACCTGTCTTCAATAAATCGGAAAACGATGTCTTTGGAGAAGAAAAAGAACCGAAGGTACTCGAAGAACCGCCGAAGGATGCAAAAGCGCCTCCCGTTGTCGTGGTTTTTGTAGGGGTGGTAGGTGTAGCTGGCGTGGTTGGTGTAAAAGGCGATTTTGCGGCACCCAGAATAGAGGGAGAACCAAATGCTGGTGTGGCTGTGGTCGACGTCTTGGTGCTCGGAGAAGGGCTGATGGGTGCAAAGGCCGAGACAACTGGAGGTGTTTGTTCAGGTTTTTTAAAAAATGGTGAATCGGTTGGTGTCGTGCTGCCGAAAGCACCAAAGCCAGCAGCTGGTTTAAAAGAAGAGGGGGTAGTCTGGAGATTTGCAAAAGCACCTCCTACGACTGGTGGAGGTGGACTACTTAGTGTGGTGGAAGTGGTCGTACCGAAAGCAGATACTGCTTTAACAGGTTCTGGGGATGATGGAGGTGATATGGCAGCTGGCTTCACAAGGGTTTCGTCACGGATATTAGTCTTCGCATCACTGGCGAGGGGACTAAAAGGCGATGTAGTCGATGAAGAGGCATCGAGAGCTGTGCCGAGTACAGAAGTCCTAGTCGAAGCGCTGGTGGCTGGTTTAGGTGCTTCCGCTGCAAGGGCAGTGGATGTTGGAAATGCAAATGAAGCAAATCCAGTACCTGACGATGGCTTAGAAGACGGGGCCAACAATGTAGAACCGAAAGACGTCGGAGCAGCAGAAGAGAAAGCGGAGAAGCCCCCAGATGCAGCTGGCTTCGATTCCGTTGAACTGAAGGCAGAAGGCTGAACCTGTTCAGCAGCACTCGTCAAGCTTTTTGGCGCACTCGCAAATGCACCAAAACCTCCAGACGAGGTGGTTGGTGTTGTTGTCGCCGAACTTGCTCCAAATCCTGTCTTCCCAAGTGCTGGTTGTCCAAACGCTGGTTTGCCAAAACTCGTTGAACCAAATGCTGTTTGTCCAAACGCAGGCTGTGTGAAACCAGTTTGCCCGAATCCTGATGAATTATTCGAAGCTTTTGGCGTGGGGGAACTGAATGCGTTCACAGATGATGCTGGTTTGTTATTTGGATCAAAGGCTCCACTTGAGGTGAGCCCGGAAAAAGCACCAAAACCAGTAGCTGGTTTAAGGAGTCCACCCCCGCCGAAGGTCGACGACGGCTCGGTTTGGCTAGAAGGCGTCGATGGCAAACCAAAGGAGCCAAACATACTATTGACAGCTTTGGAGTCTGTCGACGTCGTGCTGCCCAATGATAATCCACCAAACCCAGGAGTATCGTCTGACATGGAGGCCTCTTGAGTTATAGTTGGAGAAACATTCGGCGAAAGTGTATTGGAGGCTGTTGTGGTAGCGGCTGGAGCATTGGTGAAGCTGCTCTGACCAAATGCATGACTGGTCTGTGTGGAACTGAAAGAAGATCCACCAAAGGCATTGGTTGTATTCGATCCAAATCCTCCCGTTGATCCTGACCCAAATGCACCTCCTGCGAAGGCACCGAACCCACTTGCGGGCTTTGAAGATGACGTTGTATTATTGTTGGTTTGATTTGTCTGCCCGAAGGCACCAGGTGATGTCTGACCAAAGGCTGGCTGACCGAACGAGGATTGGCCGAAGGCAGACGTGCCCTGAGTCTGTCCAAAACCCGCTTTTCCGAATACAGATGTCTGTTGACCAACAAAGGCCGAAGCGGGTTGAGTAAAACTTGAAAATGAACTGACTGCAGGCGGCGTGGGCGCTGCGCTTTCTAAAGCCATGTCAGTATCCTTGGATTCCTGAGCTTGCATTGGTGTTTGTAGCGTGGAGCTCGATGGAATTGGAGTGAGCATTCCAACATATCGTTTACTATGCTCGACATGCCAGCCTTGCAAGGAACCGTCGTTGAGATACGCATACATGATGGGTGCCCCACCCGCCGCATCCGTCAGGTCCACATCCAGGGCAAGAAGGACTGTGTCGTCCATCGCACTATCCAATGGCAGCGTTAAAGGGTTGTCTTGTGACTGTCGGAACCACCGAGTCCCGATATTTCCTAATATTTCAAGATCGACAGAAGACAAATCTCCGACGATGGTAAGAGACTTGCTTTCATCGCTTGAGGGTGAATCCCCGTCCCATTTTGGAAGGTTGAGAACATAAGCATTTTGCTGAGTTCGATCATATGCTGGGAACGGGTGATCAGGTGCCATGTAGGTTGCTGTTGAGGTCTTTGCATCAAGTGTGATGATATGTTGTTTTGCTGGTGTACCATCTTGAGCAGCGTAGCTCGTACGGAAAGTGTGACCCGGTCCGAGCCAATTCAAGGAAGCCAGTATGGCGTCTGCGGTCGGCGGGATATGTTTGTTTGGAGTGGACTTGTTCGCCAAAGAAAAGGTGAGGATGTCACCCGTTTGAAGACCGATAGCAATGTGTTTCCCCTTAGGAGACCAGGCAACTAGGGTTGATTGGTTAGCGGTAGGTTTCTGAAGCATACCTCACTAAACTCACCAGAAATTGGCTGTGTCATGAGATCAGAAGCTGCCCATCCCCCTTGAGGTTCTAATTGAACATTTAACAGGGCAACCTTTCCATCGCCGACAACTGCGAATAGTTCACTCAAATTTGGCTCTATTCCGGGGTTGGGAGACATTTGACGCAATGATGATGACTGAACTTGAGCCATTTTCAAGGGCGGGACTTCACCAGTTCCAGGTGTAAATAATGTCGCAGTGTCGTATACTGCAAGGACCCCATTCTCTAGTCCAACTAGGAGACGCGTACCGCCACTGGCAAAGGCGATAATGTTGGCATTGGCAGATGAGATGGCCAGGGTTCGCTTAGGGGAGAATAAAGATTGGTCGTCGCTCTTCGCCGCTAAGAAAGCAGACCGAAGGTCCTCAAGAGTCGAGAAAATAAGGTCTATACATGTACTTAGCCAGATTTGAGGAAACCAAGTTCATGTACGCACAGCAGCCCGTTGGCGAGGCCTGAACAGCGGCAAACCACCCTTTCGAATTTGCGATGGCGAACAACTGGTAGGTAACAGAAGGATTTGGATTGAACCTTTGAGAAAGCTGCAACCGAGCTTGTTTGTTCAATTGCCTGAAAGCAGGATACTAGTAACGTTTCAATAACATATGGAAGACAACAGAAAGGTCGGGACACACATTGAATCCATCCGATGGACAAGCTTTGGCTGTTGGATCAACAGTAACCTGCGATTGCAAAGGCTGGGTCAATGGCGTGAAATCATTCATCGTAGGTCAGAGAATGAAAGCGCGAGTCACCGTTGCAGACGCGCTCAAGCTTATTTCATCTCACGTGACTCTTTGTAGTACCACAGCTCCAATCATTCTTCATATAATTCACTTCTCTCCAGCTGTTCCACTACCTTTCCCTTGAGATTTAGTCAGGAACATCATGTATGTTCTCCCGTGATGTCATTGTTACATTGTAGATTACTATAACTTCAATAAGTACCCACCTATATCCCTGCTTCCATATCTCGAGAAGTTGACTGTCCACTCCCAACTACAATACTCTAATAACTATGCAAAATGGGAATTTTATTCATCCCATCCCCACGGTTACAAAATTGTTCTCTACGAAGCATCCATCTTTCCTCAAACATCTAACCCTCGACTTCGAATGTGTCATTGACGAGCGCTGGCCGCACCTGGCTCGAGTCGTATAGGCCTTATGCTCTTATTTCGACTGGTAATTATTCCTCTTATTGCTTATGATACATATGTTGGTTCAATGCGGATGTCAGGTCATAATCTTGGCTCCTAGTCAAATACCTCACTGATGGTCGCGCTTTATCCCCCTTCAGATCCAAAGGCGGATTCAAGTTGACGAATGATCAATAGAACGCAGAAGTGAATTCAGGGTCGAAGAGAAAAGAAAGAACGAGTAATTCATTACAAATATGTTAATGCCCCCATCGATTCCCAAACAGAATTCGGCGAGCTAGTTTTGTGACTGTGCGATACGTGGATGTTAACATGCCCTCTGGGATCTGTGACTGCGAGTCTTCAGCATCGTTGGCGTCCTCGTCTTCAGCATCATCAGGGAACAACAAGTTCCAGGCTTCGGCGGCAGGTGTCTCAGTTGCAAACCCACCCTCTGCTGCTGCAATTGTTCTCTGGAAGGGTAATGATCAAAATCATAATTGCGTCAAGGCACAAAAAAAAGAACCAACCTCGAGCAAATCCACTCCTGTTGGGTACTTGATCTGCTTCTTCTCCTTCAACAATTGCAGGGCTTTAACAACCTTCTCCAACAGTTCGACGTCATATACCCTCCATTCACTAACAAGCACACTGCCAGCAACAAGTAGAACCAAACACACTCCAATCGCCATGACCTCTCTCCTGTTCTTCACGCCAGTGATAGCGCCAGGAAGTTCCAAACCCTTGTCGATGAACGCATTGATCAGACCTGTGCCTAACAACTTATTTCGCACTGCACTTCCCGCCAATAGCGCGTAAGAAAACATGGTATTCTTGCGTGAAATAGCAGTTTGGTGCGATCCGTGTAAGGCGTAGCTGAGACAGTCACCGATATCACGTCGAACAAAGTCATTAAAGGGAGTGGTGATGTATGGGCCTTCCTCCTTGTCGGTATCGGTATGGATAATGTTGTTATGGATAACGTCGGTATGGATAACGTCTTTGGTGGTTGAAAGACCAGCTACGAGGGATTGTACTGAGGCGTCAATAGACAAGGGATTGGCCTCGGCGGCATCAAGGAGCGAGGGGCCAAGTGCTTCTGAGCATGCAGCTTGGGGACCCTCTCTGAGGATGGATGAGAGGTCTGCTGGTGGCTGGGCGAAGAGGTTCTCAAAGCGGAGTATCAGAGACGAGACTTGGTTGTTAAAAGCGTCAGACATGAGAAAAGCAACTTGCTGCTTGAAACTATAATCGTCATCCATCGTCGTTTGAGTCTGAGTTACAATGTCACGAACTGTGACAATGTTTCGGCGCCTAATTGGGCGTCAAGGTTTGACACACAGTAGTATATGAGCTATACTCCAATAGTAATGTATTTTGCACCACTACGTACCCGGCCTAAATACCGTGGATATATGCGTGTGGATTTGGATGGCAGTGAGCAGAGAAGGAGCTTCTCAGCTTTCAAAGGATGGCAAGCAACTTCTATATTTGGATACGACTCTTAGGACATGACGTAAAAACAAAAACAGCAAACGATTTCCAAGGAACGAAAAGAGATCGAAAGACCGTGGCTTTACTTGGAACTCGATGTCGAATCCCCTTCAAACATTCATAACGCTCTGTAACCTCTGTTGCATCTACTTTTTTCCAACTTCTGTGTGCATACCCCTTTCCCCTCTCCAAATCAGCTACAGGACAAATAAGATTCTCCGACGCCAGTCAATTAGAAATACCCTTTGGAAGCAGAAGAAAAAGGCAATCAATCGAAAAACAACCCGAAACATTTTTGCCGACCCGGAAGAGCAACTACGACCCAGGGCGATTGCACAGGCTCAGAAGAATAGCAAAGCCAGACGCCGTGCGAGGTGGAATGCAGTGGCGAACAGGCAGCAAACTGTGTTTCCCCAAGCGGGTCAAACCTCAATATTCAAAGCTCTATTCTTATGCTTGCGCGGTGACCTGAGTCGGACAAATCTGAGAGTAAAATTCCGACATTTCTGCCGTGCCCTGAATCAGAGGGCCGAGATATTTATTACGAATTCCCAGCGACGATTCGAAAAGCAACAGATATCTGCAGCTCTTCGAGCAGCTGCACAACGTATGGACAAGGCGTCCAACTTGCCAGGACGTCTTGATGTATTTTTTGCACGTGTGTATAATTTGTCCCAACTTCCAAGTCAATGCTGATTCTCAAGATTTCCAGATCCAAATATCTTCACTGGGATAGAGGTTCGCAGAGCCATGATGAATTCACTTCTCAACAAGGACATTCCAGTTGGGCACCGGAACTTGAACCCGAAACGATTTAACAATTCTCCATACCATCCTAATCACCGTGAACTTGCGCTTCGTGGCACAACCCCTCTGCCTGCAAGTCATGTCATATTAGACGAACATCCCCTCACACCCAATGGCTGGACGGGGCATACCCAAGTTGGCCGTGCGAGGGTAATTACCTCCACCATTTTTATCCTCGGATATGATTGCGATCACTTCCATGGTGTCCTGTACCACGACGCAGGAAGGGGCGGGCTTTGGGATGATCACTATTCTGGACTGCAATCGCCTTCATTTACCTTCGCTGCTATTTCTTCTACGTCAACTGTCTTCTTTGGCTTTTTCGAATAATGCCTTCAAGTTGACCGGCGAGACAAAGGAAATTGATTTGGAGCCGATGAATACTGCCTTGCAGGAACCTTGAGACACAGACGTCGTTAACGCAGTAAGCTGGGTGTAATGTAGAAGAATACGGGATCAAAGGGTTCACCTGGAAACTAAATCTATTTTGGGTTCAGCTTTTTTTAATTCTCCGTCTCATTTTGAAGATTCGCTTTTTGCTATCTCACATTATATGTCTACTTCGTGTTGATTTTAGTTAGAGATGTCTTCGCTCTTCAGACATCTTCGCGTTCACCAAGTTTTTGGAGCTAATACCGATGTTGGCAAAACAATTCTGACAACTGCTCTCGTTGGGGCTTCAGCTCAACGAGGCAAGAATGTGTTCTACCTTAAACCTGTCAGTACGGGACCCCTGGATGAAGCTGATGACTTGTATGTGCTATTCTGTTTGCTTCGTTGTTGATTCTCATCGATCTTCTTGGTTCATAGGCATGTTACTCGATACACGAAGAAATACAGTGGGTCAGTACATGCGGAATGTCTCTTTCGGTATGAGGAACCTGTCAGCCCCCACTTGGCCGTAAAAATGCAAAACGACGAAAGCACGGTAGGTGCCCACCGGAGCAGAAGGCGTGTTTTGGGTTCTTACAGCCATCTTTGCAGGTGCCCACGGATGAAACTTTTGTCGGCGCAATCGCAAATCGTATCAAAAAACACGCAGTAGAGAGTTTACATCCGAGTCATATGTATGTGGAAACCGCAGGAGGTGAGGTGTATCCTGTTTGAGGTTGACTCTCTGGCTCTTGCGGTGTACGGCAAGCTAATTGGAAGCCTCTTTCAGGCGTCCATAGCCCCGCTTTGTCCGGGTCCTCCCAGGCAGATTGTTATCGGCCGCTCTTCCTTCCTACTGTATTAGTTGGGGATTCAAGACTCGGTGGAATCTCGTCCACTATTTCGTCATATGAATCGCTCCTCCTTCGAGGCTACATTATCGACACGGTCTTACTCTTCCACGATGATTATTATCGTAATGGAGAGTACCTCAGACAGTACTTCGAAGATCGCGGAATCCAACTGGCTACCGTCCCACCTCCTCCCAAAAAATTGCCCGATCCTGCCGAGAATTTCGAGGCTACGGAACGATATTACCACTCGGTCATAAGGTCGGATGATATGGGAAGTGTCGTTGACCACTTGGATCGCTGTCACAAAAGTCGAATTGAAGAACTAGCATCGATGCCTCGTCGGACACTAGACACCATCTGGTGGCCATTCGTACAGCACGGATCGGTCGACGGAGAAAAAAGCGTGACAGTAATCGATAGTGCCCAGTCGGACTTTTTCAGCGTCACCAACAAATCCATATTTGACGATTCCCCGTCTTCCAAGGAAAGCATCCTGTCGCCTCAGCTCGATGGCTCTGCCTCTTGGTGGACGCAAGTGCTAGGACATGCAAACCCGTCATTGACCCTGGCTGCCGCGAAAGCGAGTGGACGATACGGCCACGTTATGTTTCCTCAAGCAATACACCGCCCAGCGCTCGATCTTGCTGAAAAGCTCATCAAAGACGGGCCAGGAAAGGGCTGGGCGAGCCGCGCATTCTTCTCTGACAATGGTTCCACAGGTGTTGAAGTCGCACTTAAAATGGCCCTTAGAGCCTATTCTGTGCGCCACAGTAGAGAATTGACGAAAGAGGCTAAAAAGCAACTCGGTGTCTTGGGTTTGAGAGGAAGTTATCATGGTGATACGATTGGAGCCATGGATGCCTGCGAAGAAGGGGTCTACACCTGTGAATGGCACAACGCGAAGGGCTATTGGCTTGATCCCCCCACTGTGGGCATCAAGGACAGCCAAGTGATAATCACTATTCCTACATCGTTTGGGATCCCTTCTCAACCTGCAAAATCTCTTTCTTGGGTATACGACGTCAAGAAACGCTTGCAGACGCCCTTAGCTCGCGCCTACGCAAACTATCTTTCTCACACTCTGGACTTGTTAAAAGCTCAAGGACAGCAACTTGCCGCTTTGATACTGGAGCCTCTCGTAATGGGGGCCGGTGGCATGCTCTTCGTTGACCCGCTCTTCCAACGAGTTCTTGTCGACACCGTTCGAAACCAGAGTTCCGGACATTCTAGAAAAACGTGGTCGGGGATGCCCGTCATCTTTGACGAAGTGTTCATAGGACTTAATCGCGTTGGTGTCCAAAGCAGTGGACCACTCCTTGGGGTCGATCCTGACATAGCGGTCTACGCGAAGGCCTTGACTGGTGGGCTCGTACCCCTCGCAGTGACCCTTGCTTCGAATCCTGTCTTCGAAGCTTTCCTCACCAATCAAAAAGCAGACGCGTTGCTCCATGGGCACTCATATACAGCTCATGCTGTTGGTTGCGAAGTCGCAAATGAGACGTTGACACTTATGGAGAAGGTCTCCTTGAGCGATGACTGGACACTTTCCAAGGCCCGTTGGGCTGAGCGAGGCGGGAGCCATAGTCCTGTCTGGAGCCTGTGGGATCCAGAATTTGTTAATGCAATATCGAATCTATCCCAGGTCCGAGAAGTCATGACACTTGGATCAGTTTTATCAATCAGAGTCCGAGATCGAGCGGGAGGTAAGACTCTTTTTTATTTCTGTTAAGACTATCTTTATCTTTGTCCCCAGGATATACATCGCAATCTGCTCAATTGCTCTTCCAGGCTCTCGGCCAACTTTCTCAATTGGATGATGGCATGTCAGCCGCACCAGGTGGTGCCCCTTTTAGCGTCCATTACAGAACACTGGGCGATGTCGCCTACTTCATGACAAGTTTGAATACCAAGACATCTGTCATTCGATCCTTAGAAGACAAAATATGGCATACTTTAGCAAGTGCATAATAACAGAAGTAATAGACGGGGACATTTCAGCTACGCCAGTATTGAGCGAGATCGTGGAATCGGTCCAACACCACAGTAATGTAAGACGTCTCATTGAGCAGGAGTTCAAAATGTTTGATAGCTTCCTCTTCAGTAAGGTCCAATCGGAATTTCTCTTGCAATTGTTCATGTACATCTCGATGCTTGATATCCGGAATATTTGCATCGACCATCAGCGTCACCAAGTTGAGAATAAGGTTGCTGCTCTTCCGCAAGATGGTGAAAGCGGTGAAACAGAAATTCTTGAAACGAGCATAATGCGGAGACTGAGCACCACCCATGCCGTCTACCATCTCCTTGCAGACCTTGACTTGTGGGGGGAATGGCTTGGGATCACGGCCAAGAATGTAACCAAAGTCCACTGGAAAGTCATAATTTAGAGGTTATCTTTTGATGATGTGTACGAAATATACCATGGAAAAAATGACCATCTGGTGCAACAAGCAAATTATCCAGATGTCGGTCGCCCACTCCCAGTAGGTAGGTCACAACACAATACCCGGCTGAAATAGTTTATGAATTAAAGGAACCTGTCCAGTAAGAGGAACCACGTACCACAACTTCTCACAAAGGTGTCAATGACACTGGGCTCCACTCCAGATGTTCCGACGCTACCTTCGTCTGGATGATGTGCTCTGAGGTAATTGAGCAGAGTGCCGTGTTCGCTGACAATTGATGCGATAGCCTTGCTCGGAATAAATTGCACCATTCCCTGCAGTGGGCCCGTCGCAAGCACATCGTACGGACTCAACTTCAAATCAAGATTTTCTTTCCGTAAAAGTTGGTCCATCAACGTGAAAAGCTGGATGACAAGCTGGTCTTGCCGCATATCATCTCCATCCTTAAAGATGACAGGATATTCACTCCCGTCTGAACACTGGAAGTAGAGGAGTAAAGGGTACATATTCGATTTGAAGACAGTCGACTTCTCAGCGATTATCCCTGTAACCTCAATCTTGGCATTCAGAGGAAGCGGCAAGGGTTCCATGGAGGCCAGACCATTCTTGGGATCGGAAATGACCACACGCAGTTTCTCAATCTTCTTTGGTCTTGGATCCTTAGATATTCGAAGCTCTCGTGCACGTTTCGCCAGAGTGTCGATCATAAGGCCTTGCCGTCGTAGCAATTCTCTTCTTTCGCTTCCATTTTCTGCCTGGGAAAACGTAAGCAATTTCATACTAGTCAGGTCGATTCCAGCTCACCTCAAGGATCTTGTTCATGTACTTGAATACCACACGACCATACATCTTGGATATAACTTTATCTTCCAGCGCAACTTCGACAATCAGGTACCAATAGAGTCTGTTGCCCAGGACATGGTTCATCACCCCCCTCGAGATAAGGAAGTCGGAAAGTCCACTGTCTTCGTACGAAATAGCGGCGGTCGCGGCTCTTGATGACCGTTGATCGGTAGCAACACTCTCGAATTTGAGAGCCTGCACTAGTTGCAGCAAATACAACAACAATTCCTACAGTTCAAGAATAAGACATCGCTTTGGCAAGAATCTTTAAACGCACTTCATCATCTGCCCTGCTTAGCTGCTTGACGGCGAAAGCACGGACCCTTGAATCGACGGTTCCTGGTCCAAGCAACTCGAGGGCATCATCCGTGCCAATTTCCGTCCACATAGGGAGCAATTCTTCGACAGCTTGCTTCACCTCCGACGAATCTCTCCATGAGACGGATTTAAGGAATTTGGTAAGCCCTTTCTTATCCCGTGCGAGATAGAAACGGAACTTCCATATAAGATCCTTCTCTTCCGATGTCAGGGGTTGACCGGGAGGATAATTGAGGATCAGCTAAAGATCATTCAATACAGAACGGCGGTATAGGGTGTGAATACATACCGCGAGCTCATCTCTGTTCTTCGCGTTCGGTTTGAGGTCTCTGTCGTAAGGGCTGCTACGATGGCTTCGAACCAGCCGACGGTGCTTGTCTTCAACCGGATTCTCATGGGCAATATCTGGGTCCACGACGCTCCATAGGTTAACATCATTGAGAAATGTAGCAGATATAGCTGGTGTCGTTGGTGTTTGCACAACTGTAGCTAGTGTGGATGTCGCCCCCACAGTGGTGCTCGTAGCATCCTAGAAGAATTTTCAGGGTCCAAAACCCTAACGGAACAATAAGGGAACACCAACTGGCTCGCTGAAAATGACAGGAAAGTCAAATCTCGGCAAATCTATGTACAAGAAAAGATTTTCCGACTTCTCCGTCTCAGCCTGTATACGACCGTTAGATCAGGTATAGCATTGAAAATCTTGACATACCGCATGAATCTCTTCCATCTTCCTAAACGCCATCTTGTCTAGCCAATCCGACTTCGGCAAATCCCCTCGTTCGTATCTCTTGACCAACTAGAAAACATCATTTGTTGAGGATCTAGACAGGTAGCAACGCACACACCTTTTCTAATCTCCCCATCTCGTCTTGTACCGCTAGCTTACTAGGCGTTGTTGTTTCTACGGATCCATCCGCCTCAACACCAAGCCACAATAATAATCTATGTTTCCCCCTTCTCAGTGTCCTTCAGTTCACCGGTGTTTGAATGTTATGAATTGTAGAATCGACGAGCAAACGAACCATTTCTTTCCAAACAACCTGAATGTGGAGCCTCCTACGGGAATGGCTTTCCTTGGCCCTGCAATGTCCCACACTGTGAAAGTGATTTGAGAGCTCAAAGGTAAATCGCAATATCGTATAGGAAACGTTATCCATTCATTCCAGCTGGCGATGGATCGTGAATTTTTATATCAATTGACAGGAAGAAGGGGACAAACGTGTACGAGTTCTTGAAAGCTTTGAATGACGTCCGGAAAGGAATTGTGAGGGGTTTATTATCGGCCACAAGCTGGCAGGTAACATATAGGTCTGAAAGCGTGCTATAGGCACATGAACAGGGTTAATCACTAACTTTTAAAGCCCCAACAAGACTCACGGGGATTGCAGGCCGTGGAATCGAAGTTCAGGTTTCTCAAGCACCTCGGTAAATGATTTAGGTTTCCTGATGCCTTCTAACTGTGAACTGCGCTTATGAAGAATAATGAGCTTCCAGAAACAAAAGAATTTCATATGAACCCTGCCCACATTCTAAAAGTCACAGGGAGTTTCAAGTCGGAAAGCTTTGCGAAGGTGAAATCGTCTCGATTATCTTTGTCCATGTAGTGTTGTCATGACCCACGGGCTGACCCATTGTCACACGCGAAAATAGGGTTGGCTCCCAAGTCCAAGAGTTTGATACTTTTTTATTCTTCAGGGAGGTTCGACTACTAGTATATGCGAGGCCAGCGAAAGTCCCACTGTTTGAGACCCCCAGCATTCCTGCTCATGGCAACATCGTCGCATGATCAAACTCTTCTGCAGATCTGTTGGATTCTGGACGAGTCTACATGCCCTTTATGCGTCAGTGATAAATCACCAGCTTTGTCCTAAATATTTTACATTCAATTATCTCATACAAGGTCCATCCCCACCTAGACTGGGTATGATGATGATCATGGATGTAGTACTGGGTGTTTTACCACGGGTACTAGTCTACTTCTCCTGTTACACCAGCTCCGACAAATTGGGCAACAAACGGCGCCCTGGCAGCACAAAAACGTGTCAGATGCCGTGGTGAAACACTAGGTAAGTACTTTTTGACAAAGGGTTCACCATTGCTTTATCCTCACCTTTCATTGAGATAATTACATTTCCTGGAAGCCATAAAGCCTACATTTTGAAACTCATATGCCATCAGTATAATTTTTGTAGTCGATATGGTGTGCTCCAGTCATCAGTAAATCGTGGTAAAATACTCAATACGCGATACTATCGTAGTACTGTCAGGTACTTTTTGCATGTGGAATACTCCACGTCTACTCAGGCTTATAGTCCGGACGCAACGACCGCACAACCTTTCCTGCACGCCAGATCTCCTGGTTGTCAATCTCATCCAACTCCTTCTGTAGGTCCTCTCGGTATGTCTTGCGGCCGTTGAACTCAAGGGACTTGCGGGTCTCTGTGCCGTTCTTTACGCTCTTGTACAACTCCTCGAAGATAGGCAGGTTGGCCTTTTCGAAAATGGGTGCCCAATCAAGGGCACCACGACGGGCGGTAGTAGAGCAGGCGTTGTACATGTAGTCCATTCTATGATCAACATGTCATTCCTCGAATGAATTTTAAATTCTGTGGTTACATACCCTTTCTGGCCAATAAGGGGGTATAATGATTGAGTGGCTTCTTCAACGGTCTCATTGAATGCCTCAGATGGTGAATGGCCGTTTTTCCGAAGGACCTGGTATTGCGCCAAGAAGAGACCCTCTGGACAGACGATTTAGTCAGGGAATTTTCAATTTAAAGAGAGGCATACGGATAGCACCCATGAGCTACATGAAAATAAGCAATGTAAGAAGCACGCTTCACTTTTCGGGATTAGATAAAAACTTACAACTCCACGTTCACCACACAAGTCGGAGTAGACTTCCTTCTCGAAAGTAGTCTCGTACATGTAACCTGAACCAATTCCAACACCAAGAGCAACGGCCTTCTCCTTAGCCTTACCAGTGACATCTTGCCACACGGCAATGGAGGAATTGATACCGCGCCCTTCCTTGAAAAGGGTGCGCACGGTACGACCAGAGCCCTTAGGTGCAACAAGGATGACATCGACGTCCTTTGGAGGAACGACGTGAGTATCATTCTTGTATACGACAGAGAAGCCGTGTGAGAAGTAGAGAGTCTTCCCCTTCGTAATCAGAGGAGCGATGGTAGACCATGTTTGACTCTGAGCGGCGTCCGAAAGGAGATTCATGATGATTGTTCCCCTCTTGATGGCTTCTTCAATGGGGAACAGTGTCTTACCAGGAACCCAGCCGTCTTCAATGGCTTGTTTCCAGCTCTCCCCATTCTCACGAACACCAACAATGACATTGAGGCCATTGTCGCGAGCGTTCATGCCTTGTCCATGGCCTTGTGAACCATATCCAATGAGAGCAAGGGTATCATTTTTGAAGTAGTCCAGGATTTTTGCCAATGGCCAGTCACTGCGTTCGTACACAGTTTCCTTTGTACCAGCAAAATCGAGGGTCTTGATACCTCGAACGCCCTGATATAAAGTCCTTAGAAGAAAGACACCGACAAAACCAGTGTTGACTGACCTGAGGAACAGCAGAGTGTGCAGACTTGGCTGTTTTAGCCCGCACAAGCAAAGAATAAGATGCAGACTGTGGCTTTACAGCCGACAATGCACGGGGAGCATGACGAACAGCGGCTCGTAAGCGTGAAGCAGAGCGAGCAAGGGAGGTCATCATGGTTGGTGCACAAAAACAAGTTCGAAAGTTTTGTCCGTGATCCGACTGATCGATGGATAAAGATCAGCCGATCACGTGTTCTGCACCGAATAGACCCGATTTTTGAATTGTTCGGCTACTAGTATTAGTGGACATTGACGTCCATGGAATATTATTTATCTTGAATGTTCCTCTAAAGGTGTTACCGCACGAGAGACAGTCCGACGTCGAAGATATGTTTTTCATGGCCCAGGCAATCGATCGGAAATAGCCGTCCTCCGAGTCTGCATGTCATCATTGACCTCAGACTTGCAGACCCAAGTCCTTCTTGAGGGGTTTGGGACCGTTATCTCTTCACATAACTCTCTCTCAGATTACAGGCCAAACATGTTCAGGAATGCCATTGTCCGGTCGGCTACCTTGCTTACCCGAATGTCGCATTCGTGGTCGAAAAGTTCACCAAGTCTCACCAGAACCTATGTGCGTTATACGGAACTCCATTTAACACATCCTTATATCCTTTATAGAGTGTTTCAAATCGCAGGATTGGCACCCAAGTGTCGCCGTCTGTCGCTGCCTTTGCTACAGGTATATCACCCAGTCCAACTGGCTTGGAGCAAGATCTGCACATAGCATCCGATGATTTACCAATTCTAAGCCAGGATGCACAAAAGGTTGCCATTGGGTGGAATACAATGACATGGTCCCGATTGTGAGTATCTGGGACGTCAGCACCTCGCGTAGTTTATGACATTGTTTCTTCAGCCACAATGTATGGCTACGAGACCATTGCCGATGTCCGAAATGCTTCCATCCAATAACGAAGCAGCGACTGTTCAACACGTTCGATGTAAGACAGGACACCTGATTTTTATGCCTTGGCTCAATCCCCTTCTATCAGATTCCCAAAGATGTCACACCGCTACATGTCGAGTCGAAGCCCTCAGGTCTACAAGTTACTTGTAAGCCATACGACTCTTGTCCTTAAGCAAACAAGTCGATTGGCAGTGTACAGGGCCCGCTCAAGAACCTCATGTTTCATTTTATCCTTGGTCATGGCTACAGCGGAATTCGTATGACCCACCTCTGAATAAACAGAAGGCTTACGACGAGTATGTTTGACTGTCTACACATTCCACAGATCGTTTTCACAGGCTTTTTGCTTACAGGAAGATAATGTGGGGTTCCAAAATCCAGAATTCTCCCCCAACAGTTCCATATTCGGACGTCATGGCTTCTGACGACCACGGTCTATACAAATGGCTGCTAAACATAGTACGCATCTGCATCATCCTTCTTTAATCCTCGTCAACGAACCATTCAACAAAGCACAAATTCGGATTTTCATTCGTCTCCGGCGTACCCTCGACTCCAGATGCAACAGAGGAACTCTGCAATAGAATCGGCTTTATCAGAGAGACCCAATGTTCGCTCTAATCAATTTCATTCCTTCTTATCCGGCTAACTTGACCTATCACAGATGGCAAATTTTGGGACTTCACCTCAGACCTTGCGAAAGGTGACACGGCATATACGACTCTAGCCCTCGGAGCACATACTGATAACACCTATTTCGTATGTTCCTTGTTTCTTCCTCTTTCCAGAACAAATTGAGACCCTCCCCTTCAGACCGACCCGTGCGGTCTCCAACTTTTCCACCTCCTCTCACACACCGATGGCTCAGGCGGCGCAACCCTCCTTGTCGACGGATTCTACGCAGCCTCTATCATGAAGGAACTCTACCCAGAAGCATATGGTCTTCTCTCGCGTGTAACCGTGCCAGCACATGCTGCTGGTGAACAAGCCGCACTGTACACTCCCCATCCACAGTCCGGCTACCCGGTATTGGGACACGATTCTGTTACTGGAGAACTTGTCCAAGTCAGGTGGAATAACGACGATCGGAGCGTGATGAATCATTTGCAGCCGGATCTGGTGGAGAAGTGGTATTGTCTTTCCCCTAAATGATTAGGTCCTTGTCTGATCCTCTAAATCAAGGTATGAAGCCATTCGACTATGGAACAAGTACCTAACAAGTGCCGACTCCGAGTACTGGGTACAACTACAACCTGGTACAGCCGTCGTGGTGGATAACCACCGCGTGCTCCATGGCAGATCTGCCTTCGATGGCAAGCGGCGGATGTGTGGGGCATACATTGGGATCGACGAGTATCGGTCAAAGCTCGCTGTCCTGAGTGAGAAATTCAACCCTGATGCGGTTGTACAGCAGGCTTCAAAGGACATTCCGGAGACGAATGTGAATGGGAGGAACATCTGGAATGCCGCTCTGTGAAAAAAAAAAGAATGTTCAGAACCTGAGTTTACTAATATGTATGATGTAGACATCCAGATTCAATCCAAAGTCCTGAGAAACTATATAGGTCGGATATACACAGCAATTAGATGCTTTTCTGACCCACTATGCCTGTACTTCTGCAGCCTTGATCTCCTTCAAAACATACCCTTCCAGCCCTCCACACAACCAGAGCTCCTGCACACTTTGGCCAACGGGTTTGACCCAATACACCCTTTCCTTCCCCAA
>Ga0307509_10002921_pt1 | contig 26941 bp, 17 predicted proteins | sample 10_EM_MG_FD_202245 | JGI IMG/M metagenome (GOLD analysis project Ga0307509, IMG submission 202245) | Populus trichocarpa ectomycorrhiza microbial communities from riparian zone in the Pacific Northwest, United States - 10_EM | ecosystem: Host-associated > Plants > Roots > Unclassified | place... | reverse complement strand
CGAGGTTGACCCTAACCACACAAGCAACGCGGGTGTGACACCCCTCATCGAGGCCGCATATGGCGGGCACGAGTCAGTGGTGAAGCAACTCTTAGGCCGGCAAGACATCATTCCCGACAAACCGGACAACCAGGGCAATACCCCACTTTCATGGGCTGCGAGGGGTGGGCACAACTCAATCGTGAAGTGCCTTTTGGACCGGGCCGAGGTCGACCCTAGCCACACAAGCAATCAGGGTTGTACACCCCTCAGCGAGGCTGCGTATTGTGGACACGAGTCAGTGGTGAAGCAACTCTTAGACCGGCAAGATGTCAATCCCGACAAACCAGACAACCAGGGCACTACACCACTTTCGTGGGCTGCGATGAAAGGGTACGAGCCAGTATTGAAGCTACTCTTAGACCGGCCAGACGTCAACCCCGACAAGCCAGACAACGAGGGCAACACACCACTTTCATATTCTGCAATTGAAGGCCACGAGTCAGTAGTGAAGCAACTTTTAGACCGGCAAGACGTCAACCCGGACAGGCCAGACAACGAGGGCATTACGCCACTTTCATGGGCCTCCAGGAAAGGGCACGGGCCAGTGGTGAAACAAATTTTAGACAGGCAAGACGTCAACCCCAACAAGTCAGACAACGAGGGCAGCACGCCACTTTCACGCGCTTCAATTGCAGGGCACGGATCGGTGGTGAAGCAGCTCCTGGACCGACAAGACGTCAACCCCGATATCGCAGACAACAGGGGAAATACACCACTTTTGTGGGCTGCAATGGAAGGACGCGAGTCAGTAGTGAAGCAACTCTTAGACCGCCAAGACGTCAACCCCGACAAGCCAGATAACGAGGGCAGGACGCCACTTTCGTGGGCTGCAATGCAAGGGCACGAGCCAGTAGTCAAACAACTTTTGGACCGGCGAGATGTCAACCCCTGCAAGCCAGACAAAAGTGGTAACACCCCACTCTACTATGCGTCCAGCAAGGGCCACGAAGGAGTGGCAAATCTATTGCAAAGGTGGAAACCTCCAATCCCAGCCTTCTTTGCGGGTCAGCTCCGGACTTCCTTACTCTCTTTCCCCCTTTAACCGCGTCTATTTGTGCCTCCCCCCAGTGTCCCTTTGCTTCCCTCTCCGCCTGTTCCTCGAGCTCCTAAGAGCTACGACGCGCCCTTGATATATTTTCCTTGACACGCTCTTTCAAATCCTGCTCCATCTATTCTTAACTTAAGTTATACCTCAGCTTGCAAATTCTCTATGCTTGCAATCCATCATTTCCCCGCAATGGAGGTCATATTATGTATAATTATTGGAGGCCTCCGAGATATTCAATTCTGCCATTGGAAGGGAAGCTATTTTCCTGCTTCACTTGCAACTTTTTATTGTGCTTCATTGACCCTTGCCTCGACGACAAGTTATCGATCCTCCCCTTTCCTGTATCACCATCTCTTTTCCTATTTGTTCAACCGTACCCTTTAGTTCATTAAATTTCTTCTCTTGCTTTCTCCTTTAAAATTTTAACGATAGATTGATATTGCCATTTTAGAGGTACTTTATAGTTAGGTTAGTCTGCCAAATAAACTGCTCGGGTCTATATCTCTATTAACCTCTCAGCGAGGTAATTGCTGGGCTTCCCAACAGAACCGTTGATATTTTTAGTCATTTAGCGAAAGTAGTGAGGAAACGGGAACCCCGCCACATTCGTGAAGATTTAGCGGGGCATAAAGGGGGTAGGGGATCGCACAATTGGGGGGCACCGGGGAGGTGGGAGCTATTTGATCCGAACCGTCCGGGGGCACCACAGGGACGGTGGGGGTAACACCAAGGAAACGGGATGAGACGTGATCACGAGACCCGGCCCTGTGTACGGCAAACCCCCTAGTAGACTGAAGTCCTTGGCTATGACCACCGGGCCCAACACGCCATTCCTCTATCAGTATACTCGGATGTACTAGACAGCGACCGCTCGGGCAAACGGCAGTGGGATAACATTGCTGTCGCGGGGATTGGGGAGGCGGGTAGGGGTATTAGGAGACTGGGGGGCATAGGAAAAGCCTTTAGGGCAGTGTTGCAAAGAAAGCCTTAGATCATCGAACCAAGGGCGTAAGAATGGGGGCTTTGAATTGGTGCTTCTGAAAATGGTGACCGCAGGAGGGGTTCGTTAAGGCCTTAATAAGCAAAATAGGGAGGGCTCTGATGGGAATTTCCACCTCCAACCCAGCTGTGTGAGTATTTATTGCGCAGAAGCAGCGGAAGTCGAGTGCGGGTGCTAGTTTATTTGACTCCTCTGCTACATTGTACTTCCTTTTCCTTTCCTTTCATTTGTTTCTTTACCTCAAACTACTGTACCTTGAAATATCATTAATTACCGTTTTGTTCGAAGTTCTATTATATAACCCCCGGTTCGAAAAAATGTGTCCTTTGGTAATTTTTGATCAGCCCCCCCACTTTCGTTGCAACATTCCTGTAGCTTGTTGAGAAGGACTGTCCTGGGACCCCACATGAAATATGAGTGATGTATCATGATGCATCGATGTAACCGGCGAAGTGAACAATATTCCTGCAAGGGAACAGGGTTAAATAGATCATCAAGTGCTCCGAGTATTAAGATAAGACTGAGCCAATGCATCCCTCTCCAACCTTTAATTTCTCTTTCAACCACCACTATAAATCGTAGTTCCTTAAAGATGTGTACTTGCTCTATTATGATTCTATTAAATGCTTTATTGTGTGTTTGGCATCTGTGGTTGATTCCCTATACCTAAGTATATGCTACTTGCGCCTTGCGAAGGTTTCCGGAAATGTAAACTTCGACTTGGCGATATTTAGGTGTGGCCATTTTATAAAAAGAGCCAAGCATAGTCTCCATATTTCCGGAAACTTTTTCAATGCGCAGGTACGATGACTTGTGTTTGTCAGACCTTTTGGAATTGGGGGGGCTTGGAGGCGAGTGCGTGTTGTGGCTTGTGTAAAACGAGATGGGTGATCGTTTTCCCGGGAGCAACCTATCACTTGCGAGAAAGGAGATCCTGGATTGCCTGCCTGGTCTGGCCTGGGGCCCCGGCGCATAGGCAGAAGTTCTAGGATTCCTTATGGGAATTAAGTGATTACAGAGGGGGATTCTTGCATATACCGGATAAGGTAGATTTCGACCGCAAGGTGGAGTGAGAAAATTCATTCATTAAGGGGACACATATTTTGATGAGTTTATTCGGCATTTAGTCCCATCCCTGCTTGTCACCTGGTGGGAAAGAAGTACTATTACTATTCTTCCTTAACATCTGGCCATCTTGTTATCTACATTTGACCCGTTACAGTAGTCCCTCAGGGCACTGGTATTGTTATGAGTTCTGGGAGGGAGAAGAACGCGCTGGCTAGATGAAGAAGGACGAAGAAGTCAAGTGAAGAAGGACGAAGAAGTCAAGAGGGAAGCGTAAGCATATTGATCGGAGGCGTGGCTATCTTGCTTACTTTCTAACTATGGTGGAATATAGAACTTATATACACAAGGGAAAGACATCTTTCCACCATCTTGACTCCCGGAAATCCGTCCTGGGATGCCCAGGGCAAATACAAGTTCGGTCTCTTTTCCGTCTGCCATTCTTGCCTATCCACCGGTTTCCTGCCCGGTTGCTCCACCGCCTTCATCTCCAATTTTAATCTACGGTTCCCTATCCGACCTTTACCGACAATGTATGCGAATCGTCCAATAGTATACCATCAAGGTACCCCGGCTCCCATTCTTGATTGATAATGAGTGACAAAGGAAACTAATAACTAACAGGCAATAAAATGCGAAAGAGGTAGAAAGAGAAATACGTTGGTATGGGGTGATCGCCGGTGCTCTTCAACAACTGAGAGAATGTGTAGAATATGTTTTGGTTTAATATGCCAGTGGTTGAGGCCCGTTTGCCCAAGATCTAGACGGTTTGAGGTGTGAGAGGTTTACTGTACAGTATAGGCCAGCCTATGATGTTTATCTGCGGTAGCGTGTCACCCAGTGCCCGGCGGACTTTAAAAGCGTGCTTGCAGGTCTTTGTTACGTTTTTATTGATTTAAGAAATGAGGAATGTACGGAAGTACACCATGGAGTCAGAGAATTCCCGTGTAACCCAGGCATTTCGGAGGGACGACATGGCACGTATGCTTCACCTCTTGTACTTCGTTTATTCCCTCACTGACAGCTTCCACTCTGCTAAAACTAAACTGACGGTACAGAAATGTCCATTAGCAAAACACAGATAGCACATCCTGGCCCTTCCGTGGATTACCAACCTATCTCGGTATTTCAAGCATGTTCTTATTTCTCCGTAGAGCACACTCCCGTGGGGGCGGGGGAAGAGGCGTAGCGGTAGGATTTATTGTTGAAAAAATTTCCAGTGATCGTACTGTTGCGGATAAAAATCGGCTTTGCTTGGTTGGAATATTTTAGTTAGTTAGGAATTGTTTAGCGGAGCATGAATGGTCGTCGATGATAGACCTTTGCTTGAGAAATAAAATACTGAGGCTTACATTCTATATGAGCTCGATATATTAAACGTGGATCGACGACGACTGCGATATGGCGAGAGTGACGAGCGATGAAACGAAAGGCAAAACCAAGCAACTCACAACCAAAACTGTCGAACACTCTGGTGAGGGGAAAATCTTTTTGTTCAACAACCACGGCCTCACGCTCATCAATGGCCACTTTAACTAACTAACGGCGATCACAGGAGTAACTTTATATATCAAACCACAAAGACATCGTATCCATCCATGAAGCATGAAACACCATGCTACTCCATGTGACTCTCCCCTTCCCCCTCTGAGCACTCCCGGGCTAACTAAAGGAAAACAAACTCTCCCACTGACACCAGTCTTCCAGCTCGCTCACACTGGCCTTAGTGCACTTCCGCTTTTCTCCCAGCTTTTCTCCTCGCTTTCCCGGAAGCTGCACGATCCCAAAACTATCGCTGGTTTCCTGCATTTGAAATGCTTTCCACAAATACATACCCGAAGCCGAAACATATGCTTGAATCCTCAGGGCATTTCCAAAGCCAAACCAATAAGCCCATTCCCGGAAGCTATCCGAACGATAAAGGAAGTATCATGAGAATATGGCGAGTAGCATTATTTCCAACATTCTAAAATCCACCCATAGACCACGAAATGTCTTCAGAACGTTAACAGAACAAGCACTAGTTGTAGTTAAATCCATGGCGCAAAGCTTTAACCGACACTGCGAGGTTAATATCATACTAGTATCACGGGAGGGATAAAGCCTTTATCCTTCATTCGGTTGTCACTGCGCCCAAGAGACCTAGTCGGGGAAATACTGTAGACAAACCATATTGGGAAAGTGCCTTTGATTTGCTAGGACCTATGGGCCCATTACCTAACCCTCCCGTGGGGGCACAATTTCGGTGCAAAAGCTTGGCGGTCTCCTCTCAACCGGCATTATTTTCCGATGGACGATGCAAAGGTGTTTGCTTAATTTTCTACCATCCTGGATTCTTGCTGTTAAATGGTCAAAACTGTTGGACGGATGCGCTTGCTTTATTGTGGAAGCTTGGAACATCACTGATGAGATATTCCGATGGCTTGGACATGGGAGATTGTTCCACAATCGATTGTACCAACATGACTTTCCATTGTATCGCAGGAGTTACGAAGAAATAGGCGCATGTGGAGAATATGGGGGGAATTGGAGCTGTGATCCAGAGAAGGATCACGACGTGTTATTTGTGTTTTTACCTACACTCCTATCTTTACAGTTAGTTTAGTTTTAGATAACTGTGAGCAAACGAAACCCTTCGTTTGATTTCATTGCATGCTCCCACCCCCGGTAGTACAGCAACAACCATTGGGTGGGCGTGATGCCAATAATATCATATAGTTGACTATGAATTGACAATTATCCTCTAAACCTCTAGCATCCACCGGGGTTTGAAATAGTATATATTGTATGTTAACAAAAATAACCGTACATCAACGATCGGCGGCAACACAACCCTCCTCATCACCTCTCACTTTGAACACCCCATAAAGAAATTCCTCTACATCAACCAAAACACAACCAATTTTCATAATTCCTTTGTTTTAAGAAACTATGCCTCCTATTCTTCGCAGTCATGCCAAAAAGCCTATCCCCTCCAAGCACCTCTCTGAGTTTACCAGGGGAAGAATTCTCGGGTTACACGAGCCTCAAATGAGCTATCGCCAAATTGCCCTCCACCTTAACATCCCCCTCAACACTGTTGAACGCACTATCCAGAAAGGATATCAAGAGGGTCAGGAGAGAAAGGGTAGAGGAAGATATTCTAAAACTACCAAGTTGCAGGATGATTCCATGGTGGAGGAAGCTCTCAGCAATCGCAATACTAGCTATTCTGAGATTGCTGAAAAAGTTGGTCCCAATGTCTCTACTATGACAGTGAGGAGAAGACTTCAACAAAAGCATCTGAAAAAGTGGTTGGCACAGGAAAGGGCTCATTTGGATGAAGATCTAGCTCAAGAGAGATTGGAATGGGCATTAGCTCATAGGCATTGGACAAGGGATATGTGGAGAAGGAAGGCAATGTGGGGAGATGAGGTAGCTGTGGAGAGAGGAGGAGGAAAGAGGAGAAAATGGGTATTTAGATACCCAAAGGAGAAGTGGAATAAGGATTGTGTTGTACCTGCTGCTAGGAGAGGGGATAGGGGGATTAGCCAGATGATGACTGGTTTTTTTTATGGTCAAACTCATGGCCTTTTTTTCCCTGTTTTTCCTGATCCTTCTTCTGCTAGGGGTGGAGTTACTGGAAAGTCAATTATTGATGTTTATGATCATTATGACTTTCTAGGGATATGGGAGGATATCAGGGAAAAGGTTGGAGATGAAGAGGTATTTTTTATCATTGACAATGCTAAGACTCACTTGCCCTTTAGGAGGTGGCTCAGAGGTCAGGGGATTGCTCTTCCGGAAATTCCTGCCTATTCACCAAATCTCAATCCCATTGAAAATGTTTGGTCTCGGGTGAAAGATAAGCTTCACAAGAACTATCCTGAGCTCTATCTCATGAAGGGTCCTGTTAATATGGTCAAAAAAGCAATAGAGGAGGCCATTACTGATTGTTTGGAACTTCTTAACCCAAAGGTTTTTGATACTTTGGCAGGGTCAATGGTAGATAGGGTGGAAGCAATTATTAAGGCTGATGGATGGTATACTAAATATTAATTTCTACTATGTATTTACATTTTTTTAATTTTCTTTTAGTTTTCATGATGGTGGGTTTGGTGGGGTAGTGGGGTTGCCATCGGCCAGTTTTTCCGTCCGTTGATGTACGGTTATTTTTGTTAATGCAAAATACTAGCCTATTTGAGTGATCAGGAGCAAGTGTTTTGTACGCAGACAATCTTGTTTTCATCATGGGCATGCGAGGTTCTATGGATTTTGCTTCATTCCGAGCACTACACTTCACATCAAGTAAGAAGTTTTCTATCATGATTACGCAAAATAGACTGGTTCCCATCAATGTCAATGAGTCTAAACATCATGGCAGTTTAAGGTACTGTATACTTTGCTCATCGTTTGAGGGATATCGGAGCAAGAAAGTTATTTAATTTAGTTCTGGTTTGTTGCGATGGCAACAGATCGCTGGTTAGGGCTCAGGTCTCACTAGAGATAACGTAATATGCTTAAAGTTTGGTTGGTTAAGCGGAGAGACGACGAATTTTTTTGGTGAGGTCAACAATGGCAACCTCCTCACCCAGGTTGCAACAAGCAAATATCAGAGCTAATCCTTCCGGAATCTCTGAAATCCCTATTTTTCAAGTTCACTTGTTGACATGGTATTATACTCGTGAACACTTTTGTCCCAGAGATAGTGATTCATGACTCCACCCTCCATAATCCCTCTATTTATTCCCCACTTACTGCTTTACAGTTTACAGGGCGAACCTTTCCAAGAACAAGCACAACAGGAATTTCGCAACACAAAGTTTGGGATCACTGTCTCCGTCACAACTTTGTTTATCGTTGCAACTACCGGGCTTGCAAAATAGGGATTTTCTAGCTTAACTAACCGAACTTCAAGCATATGTTACCTCTTGGGTGAGATATTTCCAAGCGACCGCCCTGCCGGGGAGGAGAAACACGTGACTGCCGAGCCTCGCTCGCGGCACCGCAGGCATCAGGATAACATCCCAAACTTCAGGTGGGGTTGATGGTCAGAGGCGCGTGGGGGTGTGTCGGCAAGGATATCTACTCGTGTTTACCTGTAAACACGACATATCCGGCTCCTATGGAAGATGAGCACCGCGTATTTTCTTTCCCCAGCGAGATCTATCGTCAGTGATCATTCATGCGCCTCTGAACGATTCCCAACTAGCTAAGATATTCTAACTAAGCAAAGCCGAATTTTAGCGGCAACAAGTATGATACCGCAAAACCGTTTTAGATGTGGATCAACGGCGACGACAACCTTGCGAAGCGCCAAGAGTTCACACAACCAAAACACGATCGCACAACTGTGGTAAAGACAGGAGTATCATCCACCGGTACATAAACCACAACAAAGTTAACCTCCTACTCTTCCATGGATCATGCCGTATGTCCCTATTTCCTTGTTCCATACTCTCATGCTAACAAAGGAAAGAGAAAGACTCCCACAGTCCACAGCCTCCACGCGTCCGACTTTTACAACTCTCCCGCTTTCACTATCCTTTTCTTTACGGGGGATGCATCGCTCCAGAACATGAGCGCATTCCTACGGCCGAAACCCTTTTTCAAAAGCCAAAACACGTCCCCAAAGCCAAAGCGCGTTTCTGAAAACTATGCGAATAGGGAAACAATAGCGCGATGTGCTGAGCATACCGAGCAGGATGAAAGACATGAACGAACTACTCGCACACCATCTGACGGGAAACTTTCTTCGCGCTGGCGGTGGTATCATAGAGGATTTGGAAAGAAAAGAAGTGTTAGCTTGATTTTGGATGCGGCTTGTGCTACCTGTCAAGGGTTAGGGTTATATGCTCGCTTAAGAGATGGCTGGACTCTTGCCTCCAGCCAAGTTAAGCGTCGAGATGCCGAATTTCTCACAATGCCATCATCTGCCCCGCCCACCCCTCTCCCCCAATCCCCCACCTGCATAAAAGAAGCAGACACATTTCCTATACTCGCCCTGCCTGGTCCATTGAGTCAAACAAAACAAGAAACAGGAGAATAACGTCGTAAAAATTAGAGTTACCGTAAACACTAGTTTCTAATCAACTGGCCTAGACTAGGGCTTTTTGAAATCTCCGGAAGTCCTGCGCAAAATACGTTATGGTTCAGTCGAGTGCCCGTCTCTCACCAAAAATAGTAGAACTACTTGTACCAAGGAACCTGAACTCATTCTACAACCAAAATCATACTAATAGTGATCGGAGTGACAGCAAGAAGCAAAGGGATGCGAGGATAGGGCAACTACTAGTAGAGTCGCAGCTTGGGAGGTGTGGGGCTATCGTGCATGGTGAGAGACAGTGTTGCGGTGGGTTCCAATAATCTAATTCTAAAGGACGGGGGAAACTGCTCAAGGACGCATCGATGTCCAACCTGGCTGTGCCGGTCGGGGATGCGCGCTGCTAGCGCGGATCGGGTAGTGCGCCGTGACCTATTTTGAACGGGAGTGCCGGCAGTGTCCTGAGAAAACAAAGCTTTGAGAATTTTGGAAGAGTCGAGATATTTGGCCTGTCATTAATACCAGAACTCCACTGATTGTAAACTGTCCTACTCCGGGCTAGTTCATTACAAGCGAGCGCTCACGGGATCCATATTGAATTATGACTTATACTCGAGTTCACCAAGATTGCTTATTAAGCTCAGTCCCAACCTATTCTTCCCCAACAATTCCGATGGCTAGTCCTGCTACAAGTAGTATCATCTAGATTCTCGGTAAAGCTGAGGATTGGTTTGGATCGATGGGTGAGGGAAAAACGAGCACTAATTTCGGCTAGTGTTACGCTCACTTTAGAAAATAAGCAGTCAGGACCCTAGCTTGACGAAAATGCGTAGGTATCCGTTGTTGTGTTTGAAGAAAACGGCCAGTCTGTTATGGCAGGTGACGGTGGAAAGATTCCTCGCTAGAGAACCATATACGGGTGCTGAGTGCGGTGCGGCTATGTGGAATTTTTCATATAATAAATTAATATCCAAGGTCTAAGGCTACTCTGGAGGCAAAATTAGTTGGTGGAGGTTTGCCTATCAAGAACATGCTAGGTGCGGCAGTGCCAATACAGGGGTAGAGCGCGTAAGTTATGTGTTCCACAGGGGGGAAGGGTGGTAAGCCTCGCTTGTGCATCATAAAATATAAAACTTAGGCGCTGGGCCTCGGAATGATGCGATCGCATTTATGTCCCCTGACCTTTATGAGCCGCAGCCCCCTATTTCTTTAGATCCGAGAGATCCACTTTCCTCCCGAGAGAAGTCCTATTCTCGCTGCACACGATCCCTCACTAACCCTCACAAGAAATTCGGATCACCATCCATAGCGCAGATGTCGCCAGGATACCAGCAGGTCACCGGTAATACCAACTCGTTCAATAATAATAATTCGTTCAACAATATTGTCAACTTCGTTACAGAAATAGACGGTGAGGGGCGTCAAATTCTGCAGTGGCTGTCGCCGCTTGAACCGCAACAACGGCACCAAGGTGTGCGGACCGACCGACTCGATAATGTGGGAAACTGGGTGCTGGAGACTAGCGAGTTCAGAAAGTGGAGGGATGCCGGGGATGGTTGTGATGAGCAAGTGTTGTTCTGTTGCGGGAATCCGGGAGTGGGGAAAACTTATGTCAGGTGGGAAGAGCTCGGGAGCAAGATAACACAAAGGTGGCTGACGATCGGTAAACAACAGTTCCCTAATCATTGATAGTTTGTGCAATCAGGTTGTGGGGAAAGACATTGCCATTGTGGGACTATACTGCGATTTCCATGCCCAGCAAGAACAGTCCACCACAAATATATTGGGCGCCATCCTCAAGCAACTTGCCAGCAGGGGGGGGATCCCCGAGAATACACGGGAGGCATTTCAGAATGCCAAAAAAGAGTTTGGTGGCCGGGGTCTCCTACTTCCGGACATGGTAGATATGCTAAAGAAGACCATTACATCGCTACCACGACTGTTTATATGCATCGACGCATTAGACGAATGCACTCAGAAGCATCGACGGGAGCTCCTTGAGTCATTGCGGCAAATTGTTCGAGGGTCCCCGGGGACGCGAGTATTTCTTACCGGAAGGCCCCATATCGACGACGAGATCGTGGAATGTTTTAGCAAAGTACTCCGGATACATCTCAGTCCTACCCCGGGCGATATTAAGAGTTATCTAGAGATGAGGCTAGACGATGACCCTATTCCTAAAGCAATGGACAAAGAACTGCGGGCGGATATCATGAGAATTATCCCCGAGAAGATCTCGGAAATGTAAGCAGGAATATTAAATGCATACCCAAGCTACGTCCGGGGGGTGATTCGCTAATAGTAGCTTCTAGTTTCCTTCTCGTTTCTCTGAACGTGGAGGCAATCCTGGGTGAGATTACACTTACTCGGAGAAGAAAGAAGCTTGATGAGATGACCAAAGGGGAGGGCCTAAGAGATGCATACACGGACACCTTATCACGGATACAGGCGCAGCCCAGAAGCGGGTCTAAAATTGGCATGGAAGTTCTAATGTGGGTATCGCATGCCCAGCGGTCATTACATGTCCACGAGTTATGCCACGCCCTCGGGGTAGAAGGGTCTACCGACTTAGATATTCGGAACATTCCTGCGATCGAAACACTGCTAGCATGCTCTCTGGGGCTCGCCATGGTCGAGAAGTCCTCATCTACCGTCCGGCTTGTCCACTACACTCTGCAAGAGTACCTCTCCAATAACGCCAACTTGTTCCCTAACCCCCACTCAATGATTGCCGAGGTTTGTTTAACTTACCTCAATTTTCCTCATGTGAGGAGCTTTTCGCCTACCCTACGCTCCGTCCCACCAACGGCCCCTTTTGTCGAATATGCTTCTTGTCACTGGGGTACACATGCAAGATCGGAAACCACAGAACGCGTGAGAACTCTTGCGCTGACACTACTCGATGGGTACGACAAGCACATATCTTCGAAGGTGCTATTGTTGCATAGCGTGAGAGCTGAGGAGCTACCATTAGGCGGCGGTGGCGTCCCTACGGGATTTACCGGGCTTCACGGTGCTGCATACTTCGGGTGCCTTGAGCTCACAGTTGCTTTATTAGAAACAAATAGAGGTGATATTCAGGCAACTGATTTCCGTGGTAACACAGCACTTGCTTGGGCTTCGAGGAGGGGGCATGAAGAGGTTGTGAGGGCACTGTTGGAACGGAGCGATGTCAATTCCGACACACCGGGCACCGAATATGGCTCAACGCCACTCTTGTGGGCTGCTGAGAATGGGCATGATGGAGTGGTGAGGATCCTCCTGGAACGGAATGACACCAATCCCAACAAACCGGATAGGCGGGGTCGTACACCGCTCTCGTGGGCTTCCGGGGGTGGGCGTGCAGGTGTGGTAAGGATGCTGCTAGAACGGAACGACATCAATCCCAACAAACAGGATAAGTGGTGTCGAACACCACTGTCATGGGCTTCTGGGGGTGGGCATGAGGGGGTCGTAAGGATACTGCTGGAACGGAACGACGTTAATCCTGACAAACCCGATAAGTGGCTTCTAACGCCACTCTTGTGGGCTTCCAAGAGTGGGCATGAGGGGGTCATAAGGATGCTGCTTGAACGGAACGACGTCAATCCCAACAAGCCAGATAAGTGGTGTCGAACACCACTCTCGTGGGCTTCTTGGTGTGGGCATGCCGGGGTCGTAAGGATATTTTTGGAACGGAGCGACGTCAATCCCGACAAACCGGATAAATTGTGTCGAACACCACTCTCGCGGGCTTCTGGGAGTGGACATGAGGGGGTAGTAAGGATGCTGCTAGAACGGAACGATGTCAATCCCAACAAACAGGATAAGTGGTGCCGAACACCACTCTCGCGGGCTTCTCGGAGTGGGCACGAGGGGGTCGTAAGGATACTGTTGGAACGGAGCGACGTCAATCCCGATAAACCGGATAAGTGGTCTCAAACCCCACTCCACTGGGCTTCCTGGAGTGGTCATGAGAGGGTTGTAAGGATACTGCTAGAACGAAACGACGTCAATCCCGACAAACCAGATAAGTGGGGTCAAACACCACTCCACTGGGCTTCCTGGAGTGGGCATGGGGGGGTCGCAAGCATACTGCTAGAACGGAGCGACGTCAATCCCAACCAGAGGGGTTTTTGGGGCCTAACACCACTATCCCATGCTTCCTTGCGTGGGCGTGTGGAGGTGGCAAGGATACTGCTGGAACGGAACGACGTCAACCCCAACCAACGGGATTTTTTCGGTCTAACACCACGATTGTGGGCTTCTTTGCATCGGTGTGGGGGAGCCGCCATAATGCTACTGGAACGGAACCGCGCCAATCCCCACGAACCGAATAGGTGGCGTCGAACACTGCTCCGGTGGACATCGCCGGGTCCTGCCAATGCTCAACCTCAATCCCCTGCAGGCGGATAAGCGCAACCGCTAGATTTGACTTCCGTGTATGTACCCGGCCTGCAATCAATAGAGCCCTTCTCCTTAGAGCTGTCCGGGCTATATGAATCTCCTCCCGAAATGGCCCCCGGTTTGATACCCAACCATAAACCCGACACTTCCCTCTCCATCCATCAGACGTACCCCCAGCAGCGGAACATAGCAAAACAAAATCCTGCACTCACTATAGTCACATCTTTTCACGTAGACTGCCAAGTTACTCCATACGTCAACCCTTTTTACCATTTGCCTAGAATCTCTCGTTATCCCATTCGCTCACTCAAATCACCCTAGACCCCTCTCTAGTTATTGCTTCCTTCCTTAGCCGTTTAACCAATTTTCTCATGTTTGTGACACGGGGGGGGGGTCACTTTCTCTACTCTCCTTTCCCTCAACATTCCCTCCCTTGATTTGATTTTTCTGTTTCTCATTCCCATTACGTTAAGTTATCCATGGTCAGTCTATAACTCAGTTTGTATTCATTTGTGTTACTATTTTGTAGCTTTGGTGCGGGCCGGATTGGATTGTAAGGATTGTAAGAAGGATGGATGGAAGACCCATAGATATAGGTTATATGAGATTAGACACCTACACAATACACATGGCTGGATGCATCATCGTAGGAACTAATCGGGAAGAGTTTAGATGCCTGATTAGGAGTATTTGATTTTGTGTTTTCTCTTTTTTTCATACATGTTATTCTTCGGTCCCATTCCTAGCGGGTTTTTTTCTTAAGTCCTCCGCCCCAAGGAAATTTCTGCCACTATGTAGTGTACCGGAAGCCCACTCGAGGGGACCCTCGGGGGATGTGGTACGGGATTGGGAACCGGATTCAAAAGTTAACTTTGAACGATACTCGCAATACAGACTGGAGTGGGAGACCACTATGCACAAGATCAACCATGTCATAAAACTGAAGGCCAACACACCAATGTTATATTAAGGTGTTATCAATCACAGGGTAAATATTTACCGCTCCAACCTCCTCAAATTTGAGCCGAATAGTGGGGAAAGTTACCATCCCGCATTCCACTAAAATACCGGAGCATAAATTGCAACGGCAGGGTACAATACCGGAGGTGTGGTAAGCTGCACAATAGGAATTGTTACCGTACGATTTAGTCTTTCACTATTGGTTCTCCGAGGGGGGGCGAAAGAGGGGATTAAGTAAGCCCCCTCGCAACAAGTGGATTCAGGATATCAAATCCCCCCCCAGATTAGGGGATGGTTTCGCTAAAGGCTTAGGCACGGGAATTTGGTAGCATGTGAAGCGGGTTGGGTGCTGGAGGATGATACTGAGGAGGACTCAAATCGGATTTTTTGTTCCCTTATCTGACGTGGGGTGGTCAATTGTGTTTCTAAAAATCGGAATCGGGGTTTCATTTCCCGTCGTGTAGCTTTTTCGTGCCCTCTCCCATCCCCCCCGCGCTTATCTCAATTGTGAGATAAAGTGTTATTTCACTCCCGTCCGAACAATGGTTTTCGACGGGTTTGCAATAAGTTGCTGGGCTATATCATATTGTTCCCTACGAAAACGCACTGTTCGAAACTACTAGCCTGCAACCCTGGGAGCGAGTGATGAACCGTGAAGGCACCGGAGGTCAGGGGTTGGGGGATGAGAAATTCTCTTATTTCTTAGGGCTTTAGGAGGCATAGGAAATGGGGTTGTATCGGAGAGGGGAGTATTCTATTTATCTCTTTGGCCTTGCATCACCGAGGCATTAAGTCCCGGGGGAGAATATGGTGAATTCATGCAACCCCAAGCCACTCCAGATGCCTTATTAAAACAACTCTCTAGTACGGTTATACCCCGGTATTTGGTTTTATTTGCATTGATATCATACGAGTCTGGTTTGGCATAAGGTTGTATATTTCTTATATCAGGCTGGGTTAAGGTATTTGCCTAGAGATCCCGGACGTGAGTTTCTCTTTACATTTTTGACGCACGCCTGAAATACTCAAAACTACTTATAAAAAAACAACCAGTAAATCCACCATCTGCTGTTTGGCTCCTAGTCATCCGGAATCTAAGATGAAATACCCCGGGAGAGAATGACATCTTCCAGACAGAGTATAGCATATTTGGGTTGAGCCTGCTGAAATAATTAAGCGGGATTGACAATGTTACTGACCTCCTTTGTTAAGCCCTTTGCAGTTTAGTACAGCGGTTGCCGATGGTGGATTTAGTGAGTTTTTACGGTACGGCAATGACAAGAGTCTATATCAACAAAGTCAACTTTCTGTGCTTGTATCGGTCAGGCAGTATGTCCTCTCTTCCACGTTCCATACTAACAGGGGGTAGCATTTCCGGCAGCATTTTCCTCCTGATATTTCGCTTCACTTCCTTAATCTCCACTTTCAATCTTGCTGACATCCATCCCACTCCGAGGGTTCCCTTTGTCCACACTACTACTCCCGATGACCTCTATGCCCTTCTCCTTTCCCTTCCTACCTGCTGAGTCCTGCACCAAGAGATTGGATGACAGTGAAGGATTCATTAAGTAGAGAGTTTGAAGGTATCGTTATTTTAATGAGTTGCCTTCCTTCCTTCCTCACTCCTTTCTGAAAACCCCTCCTGATTGCTTGCTCATCACTATCAAAGATTTTCTCACAAATACCCACACCGAAAGTCCCCTATCGGGGTGCGACTTGGATTGAGGATTTGGAAGGAAGTGTTCGCTTAATACTGGCCGCTCCAGGCGTAATGTGGTCGGTGGACAAATTAACCGAGCAATCAACGATCGATCGCAACACACCACACCTCATCCCCATGCACTTCCAACACTATATAAAGAATTTCCTCCAGATCAATTTCTACTAGTATTCTACTATGTATTTACATTTATTTTAATCAACCGGCCCGGAGCAGGGCAGCGGGCAGTTTCGGCCAAGTTCTTGAAATCAATGATAGGCCAAATATCTCGTCTCTTCCAAAATTCTTAAATGCTCAGTTTTCTGAGAACTCTAGTGCTCCCGCACAAAATGAAATCCCGGCGCCGTCCGGTTGGGTGGGCAGGCATGGCTGCCGAGCTCCCCCCCTGTATCACGATTTCCAACTGCTCCAACTGGTCGCCCTACCCCGGCCTTCGCCTCCTTCCTTTGTTTCCCGCAATCACTTGTGTCACTATGAGTATGATTTCGGTTGTAGAATAGGTTAAGGTGGTTTGGTATTTCAGGTATTTTTTGTGGAGAGTGCCGGTTGTCAAGCCTGACAGGGCACTATCATACACCGCAACTTATTTTGCGTGGAAGTACGTGTACTGTACAATCTTTCCCTACGTTGGGAGCACCCGAGCAGGGGGTAGCACTTATGCGAGTCGGGTTAGAAGACTTTGACTTGGTTTCAACCTTCCAGTCAACCATAGTTTGTATTCTTCCTTAATTGCTCATAGCAAGTAACATGCGGTTTACATCCACTCATCCTTTCATGCTCTTTACTCCTCCAAACTAAACTCTATTCTCCCATAGACAGGAAGGCTATTCATTTCTAGCTCACATTACTAAACCCTAATAGAGTATCGGGCTACCCCCCTGCTCGCTCTGCCGGGTGCTCGTAGGGAAAGATTGTGCGTGTATGATACCTGAGACCTAGTGGGGGCGAGTTCGTTAAAAGCAAGTGTTTACGGCATCTCTACTCGAGTAATTAACTGTGCATCAAGGAACAGCAAAAACTTCTCCCATGATAACGGCACTCCCTCATTACTCTCACCATGAAATTAAGGGTTTTTGCGCTATCCTGTGGTGAATTGTGTCATTCCAAGCAGCATATTGCTTATTAAACTCAGCGACAAGTTATTCTTCCCGCGGAATTCCAATCCCGACACCCGGTTTTTATCCCTACGGCTGCTGAGACATTCAGCCCGGTTTGAAATGTAGAAAACTAACCTAGTCGAGGAACAAGAGGCGAGAGCTTCTGCGTAGATTTCCTCCCGTTATGGTTGTGCTCAGCCCTACAGCGTTCGCGGTATTCTGAGCGCTACGAGTACTCTACGTTATCCTAGAGTCACAAAGTATTGCCTATCACGCTTACTACAATAAGTTAGTTTTCTACATTGCAAACTGGGCTAAATGGCTCAGCGGCCGGGGGATAGTCGCACCGAACATTGTGGGCAATCCTAAACTCATGTCGGGGTCTCCCGGAATGTTGGGTCTCGGGGGGATGTTATGAAGGGACATACCGTACGGTACTTGTATTATCTCGAATTATGGTTTTTCGCCAAGACCGAGCAGCGGGCGTTTCTCAAGGTTGGACGGTGCTCGGAGTCTGAAATAGACACCTCCGATGCCCCAGTCAACATAATAACCAAGGGGCGGGTTTTAGATGTTCGGTACAGGTAATGTTGCAAAGAAGCCCTTCAGTGATCGAACCCGGGGGGTTAGAAGGGGGAGGGGTTGGATCAGGGTTTCTGAAAAATGGGGATAGAATGGGGGGTTCTTTAAAGGTTTAGTAAGCCAAAAAACCAGGAAATATTCATTCTTCAGAAGCCGGGAAGAGGAGTAAATTATCAAGAATTGTCTGCTTTGTCATAAATCTTAGTTTACCTGTCTTTTACTATAATTTTTTTTTGATTCTTTACTTTCAACTAGCTTCCAATGTCATTATTTATTGTTTTATTAGAAGGGGTTCTATCTTATAACCTCCCAGTTCGAAAAAGCGCGTTCCAGCCCTTCGATCGTTTTTTGATTCAACCCCCCCCTTCGTTGCAACATTGGGTACTCGAGTACTCCACACCCTAGCGCATGTCGTGATGTTTCATCCATCCCAACCTGCAACCCTTGCAAATAGTTATTAGAAGACACTCAGCCGCATTGTTATAGACACCTTAAACACACACCTCAGCAACTATGTCCACTAGGGGCAATGAAGGGACCCATTTCAGACTCCGGGCACCTTCCAACCGGCCCTCCCGACTATCACCCCTGACAGAGCGGCTCGAGCACCAGTTTTTAATTTTTTTAATTTTTTAATTTTTATTCCCCTAACTTGTTTGGATACTGGTATTTTTCGCATTGGGCAATTTTGCGTGTCTGTCTGTATCATACTCTCGTCTTTTGTCGTCCTCATCTTGGATGGACGGGACAACTGGATTCGCTGGTCCAACCTTAAGCAACGCCCCCGTCTTGGCGAAAAACCGTATAACTCGAGATAATACGGTGCTGTACACAGTATGCATACATACCGTAGCAGTTGGGATTAGTATTCGATGCTATTCCAAGTAAATATAATGGAATTGGAGATACCTCCTGAAGCGAAATACACTCCGATGCGAGTTTACATCTGGTGTCGTATGGCTTCTTGGTTAGGTAGATGATTGGTTTGGGTTGATGGATGAGGGAAAAACGAGAACAAATTCGGCTAGCACTGCGTGCACTTTAGAAAAATAAGTAGTCAGGGCCTCCGCTTGAAAATGCTCGGATTGTTTGAAGAATAGGGCGAGTTTGTTAGGATACTGTACGGTAGGTGACGATGAAAATATGCCCCAATAACCGTAGGTGGGTGCTCATTGCGGCGCGGGTCAGTGGGATTTTTCAAGCAAAAATATGATATCTGAGGTACAGTACCGGTACTCGAGTACACGTACAACACAACTGCAAGGCTGCGTTGGGGGCTGATTAGGAACCTGCGGGCTTGTGTGAGCCCAGAACCTTATAAGTTGCAACTCCCTCAGATCTAAGAGATCTACTTTCCTCTAGAGACGAGTCTTATTCTCGCTGCACACGATTCCTCATTAACCCTCACAAAAAATTCAGATCACCATCCATAGCGCAGATGTCGCCAGGACATCACCAGGTAATCAGTAACACCCACTCGTTCAATAACAATTCGTTCAACAACATTGTCAACTTCATTACCGAAATAGACGGTGAGGGGCGTCAAATTCTCAAGTGGCTTTCACCACTTGAACCCCAGCAGCGGCACCAAAGTGTGCGAACAGACCGACTCGGTAGTGTCGGAAACTGGGTCCTAGAAACAAGCGAGTTCAGAAAGTGGAGGGATGCTGGAGATGGTTGTGTTGAGCCAGTGTTGTTCTGTTGTGGGAATCCGGGAGTGGGGAAAACTTATGTCAGGTATGAGGGATTCTAGAGAACGATAACGCACATGTCGCTGACGGGGAGCAAATAACAGTTCCATAGTTATTGATAGCCTGTGCAATCAGGCTGTGGGGAAAGATGTTGCTGTGGTGGGACTATACTGCGATTTCCATGCCCAAAAAGAACATTCCACCACACACATGTTGGGCGCCATCCTCAAGCAACTTGCCAGCAGGCGGGGAATCCCAAACCATACACGGGAGGCCTTTCGGGAGGCTAAAAAAGAGTTTGGTAGCAGGGGTCTCCTACTTCCGGACATGGTAGATCTACTAAAGATGACTATTACGTCGCTACCGCGGCTATTTATATGCATTGACGCATTAGATGAATGCGCTCCGAAGCACCGACGGGAACTCTTGGAATCACTGCAACGAATTGTTCTAGTGTCCCCGGGCACGCGAGTATTTCTTACTGGGAGGCCCCATATCGACGACGAGATCGTGGGATGCTTTAGGAATGTACTCCGGATACATCTTAGCCCTACCCCTGGCGATATTAAGAGTTATCTAGAGATGAGGCTAGCCGATGACCATATTCCTAAAGCAATGGACAACGAATTGAGGGCGGAGATCATGAGAATTATTCCGGAGAAGATCTCAGAAATGTAAGCAAGATTACCAAATACATTCCCAACAGGTCAGAAGTGTAACTCACTAATAGTGGCCTCAAGTTTCCTTCTCGTTTCCCTAAACATGGATGCAATCTTGGGCGAGGTCACCCTCTCTCGTAGAAGAAAGAAGCTTGATGAGATGATAAAGGGGGAGGGCCTCGGAGATGCATACAGGGAAACCTTATCACGGATACAGTCACAGCCCAGGAGCGGGTCAAAACTTGGCATGGAAGTTCTAATGTGGGTATCGCATGCCCAGCGGTCATTACATGTCGATGAGTTATGCCACGCCCTGGGGGTAGAAGGGTCTATCGACTTGGATATTCGGAATATTCCTGCGATCGAAACACTGTTAGCATGCTCGATGGGGCTCGTCACCGTCGAGAAGTCCTCATCCACCGTCCGACTTGTCCACTATACTCTGCAAGAGTACCTCTCAAATAACACCAATTTATTCCCTAACCCCCACTCCATAATTGCGGAGGTTTGTTTAACCTACCTCAATTTTCCCCACGTGAGGAACTTTGCGCCTACACTCCGTTCCGTCCCACAAACCGCCCCTTTTGTCCAATATGCTTCTTGTTACTGGGGTACACATGCTAGATCGAAAACCACGGAAACTGTGAAAGCTCTTGCATTGAAGTTACTTGATGGATATGACAAGCACATATCTTCAAAGGTGCTGTTGTTGCATGGTGTGAGAGTTGAGGAGCAACCATTAGGCGGTGATGGGGCCCCTACAGGATTTACAGGCCTTCACGGTGCCGCATACTTCGGGTGCCATGAGCTAATAGTTGCTTTATTGGAAACAAATAGCGGCGATATGCAAGCAAAAGATTTCCGTGGTAACATAGCACTTGCTTGGGCCTCGAGGATGGGGCATGAAGGGGTGGTGAGGACATTGTTGGAACGGGGTGACGTCAATTCTGGCAGACCTAACACCGTGTATGGCTCAAGGGCACTCTTGTGGGGTGCTGAAAATGGACATGAGGGAGTTATGAGGATACTCCTGGAACGGAACGAGGTCAATCCCAACAAACCGGATCGGCAGGGTAGAACCCCGTTCTCATGGGCTTCCATGAGTGGGCATGAGGGTGTCATAAAGATGCTGCTTGAACGGAACGATGTGGATCCCGACAAACCGGATAAGTGGTGTCGAACACCACTCTGGTGGGCTTCCCAGCAGGGACATGAGGGGGTCGTCAGGATACTGCTGGACCGGAACGACGGTAATCCCGACAAACTAGATAGGTTGTGTTGCACACCACTCTCGCGAGCTTGCGAGAGTGGGCATGAGGGGGTCGTGAGGATGCTGCTGGAACGGAACGATGTCGATCCCGGAAAACCAGATAAGTGGTGTCTAACACCACTCTCATGGGCTTCGATGAATGGGCATGAGGGAGTCGTAAGGATGCTCCTGGAGCAGAACAACGTTAATCCTGACAATGCGGATAAGTGGTGTCGAACACCACTCTGGTGGGCTTCCCAGCAGGGGCATGAGGGGGTCGTCAGGATGCTGCTGGACCGGAACGAGGTCAATCCCGACAAACCGGATAAGTTGTGCTGCACACCACTCTCGCGAGCTTGCGAGAGTGGGCATGAGGGGGTCGTAAGAGTGCTGCTGGAAAGGAGCGATGTCGACCCCAACAATCTGGATAAGTGGAGCGTAACACCACTCTCGCGGGCTTCCGGGAGTGGGCATGAGGGGGTGGTAAGGATGCTGCTAGAACGGAACGACGTCAATCCCGACAAACCGGATAGGGACCGCCAAACACCGCTCATGTGGGCTTCCATCAGCGGGAATGAGGGGGTTGTAAAGGTGCTGCTGGAACGGAACGATGTCGATCCCGACAAGCTAGATAGGCGGGGTCGAACAGCACTCTCGTGGGCTTCCGGGAGGGGGCACGAGGGGGTCGTAAGGATGCTTCTTGAGCGGAACGGCGTCAAACCCAACCAACGGGATTTTTTCTGTCTAACACCACGATTGCGGGCTTCCTTAGGTGGGCATGAGGGAGTCGTCAGGATGTTGCTGGAATGGAAGGACAACAATCCCCACAAACCGGATTGGTGGCGTCGAACACTGCGCTGGTGGACATCACGGGGTTTTGCCGATGCTCAACTACCTCAATCCCCTTCAAGTGTATAAGTGCAACCGACAGATTTGGTTCTTGTGTACGTACCTTACCTACAATCCATAGAGTCCTTCCCACTACAGCTGCCCGGGCTATATGAATCTCCTCCGCAAATGGCCCCAAGTTTGATATCGAATCATAAACTCGACACTTCCCTCTCGATCTACCAGACTTACCCTCCTAGCAGCGCAATATAGCAAGACACTTACCTGCACTCACTATAGTCACATCTTTTCACGTGGACTGCCAAGTCGCTACATAGGTCAACCGTTGTATCACTTCCCTAGAATCTCTCGTTTCTCCTTTGTTCCCCCAAACCACTCTAGACCCTTCTGAGCTGTTACCTTATCCCTCAGCTATCTAAACAACCTTCTCTCAATCCGTGTCCTGTTGATACCTCCCTCTACTCCCCCTTCCATCTCTTCATTTGCCTTTTGTTTCTCATTCCCATTGCGTTAGGTTATCCAAGGTCTCTCTGTGTTTGACTTTATATTTATTTGTGTTACTATTTTGTAGATTTAAGGCGAGTCGGTTCGGATTATAGTGATTGTAAGAAGGATGGATGGAAGCTCCATTGATATAGACATACCTGAGATTAGATCCCCACACTACAAACGAGGCCGGACGCATTATACGAAGCGATTGGGCAGAGTGTGTGATGCGTGGTTTAGTAGTGCTTTCGTTATGTTTTTTCCCCCCCACACCTGTTACCCCTGGCTCCCATGCCTAGCACGCTTCCCAAGTCCCTGCTCCTCGGAAACCTCTCTAGCTATGAAGTGTGCCAGAAGTCCACTAGAAAGAGCCCCTAGGTGATGGGGTACTAGATCAAGAGCCCCCTTTAAAGGTTAACTCAGAATGATACCTATTATACCCACGGGAGTAGTAGAGCACTATGCACAAGATCAACAATGTCATAAAACTTCAGGCCAACATACTAATAGTACATTACTATTAATCTCAGGGTATATATATTTACCGCTCCAACCTAACTCAAATTTGAGTCGAATAGTGGGGAAAAATACCCTACCGTATTCCACTAAAATACCAGAGCATAAATTGCAACGGCGGGGTACAATCCCGGGGGTGTGGTATATAACCTGCACTATAGGGATTTGTACTGGACGATTTAGTCTTTCATGATTGGGTCTCAGGGGGGGGCAAAGAAGGCAGATTGACTAAGCTTTCTCGCAACAAATGGATTCGGGATAGCGGATTTTTTCCTAGATTCGAGGATGGTCCGCTAAAGGCTTAGCTACGAGGTTTTGCTAGCATGTGAAAGCGGTTTGGTGTAGGAGGATAATACTGAGGGAGATTCAAATCGGATCTTTGTTCTCTTATCCCACGTGGGGCGGTCAATTCTTTTTCCAAAAATCTGGATTGGGTTTCATTTCCTTCCTTGTTGGCCTTGTGTACCCTCCTTATTTCTCCCGGGTCTATCTGAATTGCGGGATAAGGTGTTCTTTCAATCCCGCCTGAATAATGTGTGTTCGACTGGTTTGCAATAAGTTGTTGGGCTGTATCATATCGTTCCCTACGAAAACGCACTGTTCGAACTTAGTGGCTGCGGGCGAGTGATGAACCGTGATGGCACCGGGAGTCAGGGGTTGGTGGAATGAGAAATTTTGTTATTCGTGGGTTTTGAGAGGCATGGGAAATCGGGTTGTATCGGAGCGCTGAGTATTCTACTTATCTCTTGAGCCTCGTATCACCAGGGCATTAAGTTCTGAGGGAGAATATGGTGAATTCACGGGGCCCCAAGTTACCCTACTAACCCCCTTTCGATTATACTCCTATATTTGGTTTTATTTGCATTTGTATCATACAAGTATATTTCTTATTTCAGGCCAGGCTAAGGTATTTGCCTACAGATCCCGGAGGCAATTTCCTCTTTACATCTTTGTCAATAAGCCTGAAATACTATAACTATCCCAAAAACTTAGCAAATCCATCATTGGCAGTCAAGCCCCCACCCCCCCTTGGAATCTAACATAAAACACCCCGAGAGGGATGATATCTTCTAGAGAGGGTATAGCCAATTTAAGTTGCACCCACTGGATCTCATTAATTGGTGTTGGCGGTTTTGGTAACATGCTTTATTAATCATATTACGGTTTATTACAGCAATTGCCAATGGTGTCAATTTACAGAGTTTTTACGGTAACAACAAAGACACGAGTGCATATAACCACAAAGTCAACGTTTGGTAGAGTAGAGTACAGGCATTGATCAGGCCGTATCTCTCCCTTCCCACGTTCCATACTAACACAGGATAGCATCTCCGGCAGCATTTTCTCCTTATGATTGGCTTCATTTCCTTAATCTCCGCTTTCAATCTTGCTCAAATCCATCCCACTCTAGCAATTACCTTTGTCCACCCTACCCAGGATGCCCTCTATGTATTTCTCCTTTTCCTTCCCATGCTCTTGTTTCCTTCCCATCTGTTATGTCCTATACTAAGAGATTGGGTGATAATAAAGTATTCATTAAGTAGAGAATTTGAAGGTATAGTTCGTGGACAAAATTAACCGAACACCCCGGTAAGCGTGGCATCCCATCGCTTCCGGGCTCCCACAAAAATCATTACCACTCAACAGGCACCTCATAATCGCTTCTCTTTTTATTTTTATTAAGGCTGATTGATAGTATACTAAGTACCAATCACTGAGATGTTTTTTTCAATTATTTTTACTTACTTTTCTTGTTTGGCTGGGGGTGGTTGTATCGAGTAGGGCGGCGGCATCACGGCGAAAATTATCAGGGTTCGTTGATCTGTTAATTTTGTCCGCCCACAATACAGTATCGTTAATCGAGTATTTTAATGAGTACTTCCTTCTTCATTCCCTTTTAAAAAACCCTCCTAATTGCCTACTCGTTACTATCACTGATTTTCACAAATATCTATACCGAAAGTCCCATATCGGGGTGCGTCTTGAATTGAGGATTTAGAATTAGAAGGAAGCGTTCGCTTAATTCTTGCCGCTAGAGCTACAAGTACTGTAAACACTAGCTTTTAACGAACCAGCCTACACTAGGTCTCAGGTATCATACTTCCGCGCAAAATAAGTTGCGGTGTATGATAGTGCCTAGCGTTCGTTACCGGGCCTTTCGAGGGAGCGAGGCGAAAATAACGCATGTTACCTCGCTTAACTTAGAAAAAAAGGCGCGTTTTTTTCTCGGTTAAGCGAGATAACACAGATTATTTTCGCCCCAATACGAACTCTAATAGCGCCCTGTCAGGCTTGGCAACGGGCATTTTCTACAAAAAATAGCTGAAATACCAAACTACCTCAACCTATTCTACAACGGAAATCATACTGGTAGTGACACGAGTGATTGCGGGGAAACAAAGGAAGGGGACAGGGCGACCAGAGTTGGAGCTTGGGGGTGTGGAGCTGTCTGAAATGGTGATACGGGGGGGAGCTAGGCAATCATGCCTGCCCAACCGGAGGATTTCATTTTGTGCGGGAGCACTGGAGCTCTCAGAAAACTGAGCATTTGAGAATTTTGGAAGAGACGAGATATTTGACCTATAATTGATTTCAAGAACTTGGCCGGTTGTACTGCTGCCCCGCTCCGGACCAGTTGATTAAAAGGGGTTTTTACGCTATCCTGTGGCGAATCGTGCAAGTCATGAGAAACAACAAGATTGCTTATTCAGCTCAGCGACAAGTTATTCTTCCCCCGGAATTCCAATTCCCGCGCCCAGTTTTTATGGCCGCGCCGAAACTAGTGTCGGGGTCTACCGCAATGTCAGGAAGGGACATACTCTTTTTTTTTTTTGTTAAATCCGTGGTATGATTTTAGGTACATGACTAGCACATCCTAGGGTACAACCGCTGCATTCGGGAAATATCCCATGGCAAATAAAAACCCAAATCAAAACAAAAACAAAAGAAATAATATCATAAACAAAACCAAAAATACCAAATGGTATAGCATCAATGTGAAAATTTCCCATATTATGGAGTTCCTTGCATTATCATCAGCCTCCTAGCCCATGACCTTTTGATTGTATTCCCCATCATACTTTGATGGGTCTTTGGTGCTGTTGGCTTGGCACTGATGCAGGAGCCGTAATCTTCGTGTAACAGCAGTAGGGTGCCAGCCACTAGTGTAAAGAAAGCAGTAGGGTGCCAGCCGGAAGAAAGCAGTACATCAGCAAAAATACTAGCCTGCGTCCTGGGCGTCCTGTGCGTCAGACGCACCTGACGCACAGAACGTCAATCGCGAATCAGGACGCACCGGGCGCACACCTAACACTCAGGACGCACCGGGCGCACCCCTAACACTCAGGACGCACCGGGCACACCCCTAACACTCAGGACGCAACCAGACGCAGCACCTAATCCTCAGGACGTAACCAGACGCAGTACCTACTCTTCCTGAGATAACTAAAATAAGTGAAGGGTCCCCCCTTTACCTATTTCTGACCTTGGTCACCCGGGTCACAATATATTTTACATCATGAAAAGGTATTAAATTTACTACTAATAGTCTTCTATTCTTCTAATATACA
>Ga0307509_10002920_pt1 | contig 26944 bp, 32 predicted proteins | sample 10_EM_MG_FD_202245 | JGI IMG/M metagenome (GOLD analysis project Ga0307509, IMG submission 202245) | Populus trichocarpa ectomycorrhiza microbial communities from riparian zone in the Pacific Northwest, United States - 10_EM | ecosystem: Host-associated > Plants > Roots > Unclassified | place... | reverse complement strand
TAACCCACCACCCCCCGTTTTCCGAGATTTTTCCTTGGCTGAGGCTTACTAAGACTCTCGCGAGTGGAGGTTTTTCTTTCCTGTAGGTTATGTAGGCTTTCCTTTCGTATGAGTTGTATGAGTTTTGTTTCCTTACTGTTAGAGTGGCCTTCGGCCCCGCGGAGGAGAACACCCGGTGAGAGTGGATATTTACCGGTACCGTGACTTTCCTTTGTTTTTGTTTGCATTTGTAGGTTTTGTTCTCTCCATAGCTCACGCTGCATAAGGCTTTTTGTACCTAAAACAATGAACTCATGATTACAAAAAGAAAATGCAAATGAAAATGACCAAGGGAGAGGCCACGAACCATCTCTCCTCCACCTCCGGCGATTGAAATCTCAACACCACGGGAAATCATCCTCGCTTTCCCCCACCTACCTCTTATCTCCCACTATGGCTACTGCCTAGGAGTTGATGTTAAGGCATCTTCCCTCCTCCCCTGGGGCACGCTTGCCTCCCCTCCTTGGGGTTCTTGTTCATGGTCATAATTGACACCCGCTCATGAAGTTCGGTTGTCCCCCTTACCCCGCACTTCCCTTGCCCTTCGCTTAGGATTTTGCACAGTCAGAAAGCTTCTCGCTTCCTTCAAGGTCGGCATTCCCGTCTCGGACTCTCCGTGAAAGTAGGCCTCGGCTTGCTGGGCATGTACCTCTGATGGGGAAAGCCTTGGTTAGTAACATCACCGTCGCGCTCAGTTTCGTCGTCGGCCAAAGTCCTTGCTATGGCCCATTTGTCCGTTGTGGCTCGCCTAGTTGTGTTCCTTCCTGCTCCCTTCCCGGTTCCATCCGCTGGCACCGTACTGCCCCCTTAGGTGGCACCTTACTGCTTAACCTCCTCTACGGCGGGCACCCTGCTGCTCCTCATGGGTTGGCACCCTACTTTTACATGTCGGCTAGATCCCTACGGCTCATCGTCGTTGGCAGGCACCCCCTCTGCTCGGTGGCTCCGCTCGCCCTCGCCTCTCCGATGGTTTGACCCTTTCTCGGTTACACCTAGTCGTGGGATAGCACTGCCTCCGTGGCTATTGTCCAATGCCTTGGATCGATGTAATGACCTGTGACACTGCGCGAGTGGTTATAGTGGGCCTACGGTTTCCGTGTTTTCTCCAGTCAACGATCATCTATCTACCAAGCTCTGGGCCGCCTTTCGGGTCTTCGAACAGGCAGTTTCTTTGGTTTTGGGCAGCCTGCGGAAGGGTTTGGGTCTTTCTGCCTGTAGGTTTCTATGTCTTGTTTCCTTACGTGTCTGGGGTATATTATCTTAGGTGCTAGGCGGGGGAGACCTTTCCTGTGGACTCACGGTATTTCATTTTTCCCATGAAGAGGTGAAGTGGGCGGTGGGTTTGCATTTATCGGTTTTTTTCTCTTCCTGGCTTGCGCTGCATAAGGCTTTTTGTACCTAGAAACAAATAACACATGATTACAAAAAAAAAGTAAAAAATGAAAATGACCAAGGGAGAGGTCACGAACCATTTCTCCTACACCTTCGGTGATTGAAATCTCAACACCACGGGAAATCATCGTCACTTTCCCCCACCCACCTCTCTTCTTCCACAATGGCTCCTGCCTGAGAGCTGACGTTAAGCCATCTTCCCTCCTCCCGGGAGGCCCTTTGGCCTCCCCTCACCGGGGTTCTCATTCTTGTTCATCGTTGACACGCTCGTGAAGTTCAGTTCTCCCCTTACCCCGTACTTTCTTTGAATCTCGCTTAGCATTTTGCACTGTCGGAATGCTTCTCGCTTCATTCACCATTGGCGTTATGGTGTCGGACTGGTGGTCGCAGTAGGCCTCGGCTTGCTGGGCCTGTCCCTCGGGTGGGGACAGCATCGGTTATTAACATGACGGTGGCGTCCCGGTCATGTTGTCGTCCCAAAAGCCCTTGCCATGGCCTGTTTGTCTGTTGTGCCTAGCCTGTTGGCCATGATTCCTCCTCCACCCCTCCTGGTTCCATCCACTAACAGCGTATTGCCCCTGATGCTGGCACCTTACTGCTGGAACTCCTCCCCGGCTCGCACCTTACTGCTCCTCCTCTACCCCCCTCTCTGGTTCGTGGACCTTTCCTCGGTTACGCCTAGTCGTAGTATAGCACTTCCTTCGTGGCCATTGTCCGACGCCTTGAACCGATGTAGTAACCTGCGTGACCGCACGAGCGGTTATGGTGGGACTACGGCTTCCGTGTTTTCTCCTGTAGTTGATCCTCCATTCTCCGCCCACAGGTCCCCCTTTCGCGTCTTCGAACCGGCAGTTTATTTGGTTTTCGGCAGCCTGCTCAAGGGTTTGGGTCTCTCTCTTTGTATGTTTCTATGTTTTGTTTCCTTACGTGTCTGGGGTATCATGTTAGGCTCTAGGCGGGGGAGACTCTTCCCATGGCCTCTGGATGCTTAATATTTCCCATGAAGAGGTGAAGCGGGCGGTGGATTTGCATTTATATGTTTGGTTTTATCCATAGCTAGCTCTGCATGAGGCTTTTTATCCCTAGGAACAATAAACGCATGAATAAAAGGGGGGAAAAAAAAAGAACAAAAAAGCGACCAAGAAATAGGATCTTCACGCAACCATCTAAGTAGTTTTCTATACTTAAGAAATTGCAATACGATGAAGCTTTGCTCTCTTTGCAGACATTTCTCCTCAAGGAGAGCCTACCCTCTAAGAACCCGCAGACTATTGTGATAGTCTCGCAGGGCCGCCCGAACCTAGCACTATTGTGATAGTTCTACCAAGCACGAGAATCCACCCATCTGACTATCTGACTAGATAGTATCCTTCGACGGATCTCTTAAAACAAGGACACAAGTTGTGTACTATCGGAAGAGACAGTTATTCTCAACCCGTGGTGCAAGAAGATGAGATTCCTTTCGTAGGAGACGACTGTCATTGCCTGTTGCCTTCCAACTCAACAATAGCATTGTTACACCCTCCCACTCCGTTTCCTCCCCCAAGATAAAGAGGAACTCTGCACATATCTCCGGCAAGCAATCCTCAACGACAAAGCGACCCCAATTCGATCAGCCTGGTACCTTAACCCTAGCCGAGATTGTCGGGAGACCAAGCAGGCCACTGTGGTTGATGTCACTGTCGACCGCTAGCACGTTGCGACCCTGACTTCAGGCGTCGTCATCCTCTCGCAGAAAAGCAAGGTCGCACTTGCCTTCTCAGCAAGCCGCTCCTTCGAGTGTAAGAAGTGTTGGAGATACGGACACACTACTCAGCGATGCCCCGCCGCCCACCCGACCTGTCCCATTTGTGCACCCCACCATACTGGTGTGGCTCACACATGCCAGAATCCCACCTACCCCTGTAGCAGGAACTATAAGTCAGTCACGTCCTGTTGTGCCACCTCGCCCTCCCATTGCTGTAACTGCAGTAACAACCACACTGCCACCTTCAGGAGTGTCCATCTCGACCTGGACCGGCTGACTGCACCCGACCTCCCTCCCGTTAGCCCCTGCGTCAAGACCCTATCGACGTGGCCGTTGATGGCCACCAAGCACCCTCTACTCCCCCGAGCGGGGCGGGTCCCAGTCAGGTGGACCTCGTAACCCCAAGACGACCCCTCCTGGCAGGGTCTCTGTGCCCCGGCTCTACCCTCGGCTCTGGTTGTCCTCTCCCCCTGGAGGAACCTAGCCCTTCCCCCGCCCCTTCCTCCTGTCTCGTCTGTCTCCGTAATGAGCAACTCACCCCCCTCGTCCCGCAGGCGGCAGGCCTCCTCCTCCTCCCTCCTTTCCATCGTCCAATATAACTGTCTTAGGAGCTGGGATGTTTTTCTTTCCTTATTTGAGTCCTTTAAACAGGGACACACGTAGCCCACGGTGGTCCTCCTTCCAGACCCTCCTGTTACTCAGGCCCGCCTAGCCTCCTTTAACTGCTTTGTGCCCTGCTTTCCGCCTCTTTGGAAGCCCAGGGTGGCATCCTACGTTCATCGCTCCTTTTTAGCTTGTTTTTCGGCTCTGCCAAGGTTCAGACAGAAGGCCGACATTATTTCCCTCTACGTCTGATCACAGAAACCTGATTTTGACTCCCAGTTCCGCTTCTTCAGGCTGGTTAATGCCTACTCTATCAATTCGGCGGACCGTAGGGTCCACTCAGTCCCTCCAGAATCTTTCTCCCTGACACAGGGATCCCGCTTCATGTACCAGGTGACCTAAACATCCACCCCCACTAGCTAACCCACTCCGCTCCTTTTCCTCTCAGCAAGTCTCCTCCTCCGCACCATACTTTGAAATGGCAGCACTGGGTGGTTTCGCGCTCCACAACTCCCATGGCATGTACACCATGTTCCCTCTCTCCGGGAAGGCACGCCTCTCTGTTATCAATTTTGCTTTTGCAAACCCCCTGCTTCTATGTTGCGTCAAAGGATGGGAGACATCTCTCCCCTCGAACTGCTCGGACCACATCCCCAGCACCATACTGCTGGCCTCTCCGTCCCCGGACGTAACCCCCCTCCGCCTCATGTAGTACCTCACGGCCTGGGAGGCGCTCTCCCCCATCGTCATGAACTTCAAGGTCCACCCCCCCCCACCATGCCCCTCCCCAAAGGTCCTAGACGACTGGATCACTGGATCGCTCAAATGGCTCACGGGCCTTGTTAAAGCCCACACCCCAAGCTCACACCCTTCCCACTTCTCCAAACCTTGCTGGTCCCCCCATCTAACGATACTGCACTGAGAATATCATCAGGCGGTGAGGCTGGCCCGCAAACTTGGCACCCTGAATTTAACGGAGCTGGCAAACCTTTCAAGATCTAGATATTTCAAGGCTATTAAGGTCGCAAAGAACCAACCCTGGTCGTCTTTCCTGCACCCTGCCACCCCCCAGAACCTCTGGACTGCGAAAAGGTTCGGATCTGGCCGTGCACCGCTACATTTTCCGTGCCTCCCGGGGGCTGAAACCCCTCAAGAAATGAACAAGGCCCTCATGGGCCATTTTTTCCCCCACCAAGCAGCCTTCTCCCCTCCCGCGCGGGTAAGACCTCACCTTTCCGCACCCCTCCTCACTGTTGTGGAAATGGCCTCCACGCTCCCCAAATCCTGCCCCTTATCGGCTGGAGGCCCCGACAGCATCCCCTACATCACCTGGATACGGCTAAACGGGATTAACCCCTCTATCCCCCTCCAAATCCTTGCCCCTCTGCTTTCACTAGGGTACCCCCCGGCCTCGCTCAATGTGCCGAACGGTGTAGTCCTGGACAAGCCTGGGAAGTCCTCGTACCAGTCACCCTCCTCCTTCAGGACCATAGTCCTCCTCCGCACCATCTCACAAATCCTGTGAAGGACAGTTGCGGCTCCCCTTCTGCTATCGGCCCGCTCAAGTGGCCTAATCCACCCTAACCAGTACCTCTTGCTCCCTGGGCTAAGCACATACGATGCTTGCCTCACCCTCGTTAACGACATGAAAACCCTGCAAAGGCCTGGCCTGAATGTTTTGTCCCTCTTTTTAGACATCAAAGCGGGATTCGACAATGTACACCACCACACACTGGCCCCCATCCCGAGGGAGGGCGGCATCCGCTCCTACCTCGGCTCCTGGGTCTCTTCTTTCCTGGGTGAACACCACTGCACACTGGTTTTCCAGGGCGCTCCATGCACCCCAGCACCCGTTAATGTTGGGCCCCCCAAGGCTCCCCCCTCTCTCTCCTCCTTTTCCACATATACTTCTCACCCCTTCACTTCTGGATCCCGCCGGGCCTTATGTGGTCCTCAGTGTATGACTTTGCCCTAACCGCTGCCGCCCTCTCCTACAGAGGCAACATCCGCCGCCTGCAGAAGCTGTTCAAAACCATCCAGGACAGGGCAGTTCGACTGGGCATATCCTTCTCCGTTCCAAAAACAGAGCTTCTTCGTGGGAGGCCCCCAAGCCAAAGACACTCACAGGTGTGCCTATCGCCCATTCAGCTCGACGGGGGACTCTTTGACCCACGGGACTCCCTATGGTGGTTGGGATATTGGTTCACGCCCACCCTCTCATCATCGACCAATTTCTTGCGCCACCTGGCGCTGGCCCAAGGTGCCTTTGCCCTCATCAGACGCCGCAGCCCCCCCCCGGGTCACGGCTGAGCCCCTACCTCTGTTACACACTAGCAACGTCACTGGTCGCGCCCATCCTTCTCTACGGGGCTGACCTCTTTACTCCCAACACAGGGTCCGTCCCAAGGCTCAACCCCTTCCGGCACACTGTGCAAATGTGGGCAACCAACTGTATCTCTTCAACCCCTATCCGGATCTTGGCCATCCAGTGCAGCCTGCGACACATCCCCCTCCTGGTGCCTCAACAACCGAGACTGGCCGCTCTCTAAACTGTCTTCTCCCTGCGTGATGTCAACCCGGGGAGGGCGCGCCTGCACCCCTCCTTCCCCTCCTTGTCCTCGCACCTTGCCCCTGACAGCGCGAGGGCCCTGACAAAAGGCCTCTCTCGGGTCTAGCTCCCCCTGAGGTGGAAGACCCCTCGCCCATCTCTGCCCCTTCGGAACCACCTCCCTGTGGATGTCGTGGCACACAGGACTATTGCCTTCACCGGAGGCCTGTCCAAGGTGGCAATCATGAACTCACACCTGGTACCGGAGTTGGCAACTCTCCTCCTCCCACAATCCCTGATGTTGAGCACATACTCCGCCCTGAAGACCAGGGTCAACAACGCGCTCATTGAGGACTCCTCTTGGCTGTTCCCCCTAACTGCCTACTACATCCACCCCCCGGCCCTGCACCCGCGACTGTTTACGGGTCTGAACAAGTTCATGGCGGCACGCATCTACAAAATCAGAGCCGGAAAAGCTACCTGGCAGCACACCCATCCTGGAGAGCCCCTGAGGCCGATACATCCTACCCCCGCTTCGGTTTGGAACCTCAGACTTTCGAAAACTATATCCTCACATGGTCCTCTAGAGAAGGTACCCGCGCAAGGCTCCTCCATGGTGTGACGGATGTCGGTCATGACGCCCCCCTCTGGTCCTCCCTCGCTCTACTAAAAAGGCTTGCCACCAACATTAGCGCCACCTCCACGGGTTTCCCTCCGACAATGTTCCCACCCACCACTCCCCCATCTTCCCCGCCAGTGCCTCAATCTCACCCCATCCCGCTCCCCCCCGTGTTTCGAGTATTTTCCTTGGCCGGGGTTTGAAGGCAGCGACTTGTGGTTTTCTTTTCTGTAGCTTATGTAAGTTTTCCTTGCGTATAAGTTGTAAACCTTTCTTTCCTTGCTATTACAGTGGCCCTACGGCCCCGCGGAGGAGAACCCCCAGTGAGAGTGGATATTTACTGGTGCCGTGACTTTCCTTTGTTATCAGTTTGGATTTATAGGTTTTGTTTTCTCCATAGGTCATGCTGGAGGAGGCGTTTTGTACCTAAAACAATGAACACATGATTACAAAAAAGAAAAAAAAAGAAAAAAAGAGAAAAAACAAAGAAGTAACCAAGGGACAAATTCTCATCAACCCTATTGGCATATTGGCCATCGAGTCCTGCCTGCCCCCCATCTCCCTCCTGATATCTGAGCAACAGAGGCTGGCATATCTGTGAACACTCTGCTCCCCACCTGGCGTCAACCCTGCGACAGCATGTCTGCAGCCCACTTTCCCCTCTCTATCCTCGCACTGGGCCCCAGACAACTGAAGGGCCCACACCAGAGGCCTTTCAGCGGTCTATCTCCCCCTAAACTGGAGAACCCCCTGCCCATCCACCCCTCTCAAGAACCACCTCCCGGTCGACGCAGTGGCTCACAGGACGATCGCCTTCACCAAAAGCCTGTCCAAGATGCCAATGATCAACTCACATCTGGTCCCTGAAGTGTCAGCCCACCTCCCCCTACAATCCTTGATGATAAGCACGTACGTCGCCCTAAAGATCACGGTCTGGAAGGCGCTCATCGAGGACTGGTCTCCACTGTTCCCCCTGCCTGGATACTCCCTTCACCCCCCGACCTTAAACCCTGAGCCCTTTATGGGTATGGGCAAGTTTGTTGCAGGACGCATCTACCAAATGCGAGTCGGGAGAGGCTACGTGGTCGCACATCCCTCCTGGTGGGCAGCCAAGGCCGCTACCCCCTGCCCCTACTGCGGTTTGGAACCTGAGTGGTTCGAACACGTAATCCACACATGCCCCTTAAGACAAGGTGGCCATGCACGCCTCGTCCACTGTGTCACGGATGTCGGTCATGAGGCCCCCCTCTGGTGATCTCTCCCTCTACTGAAAAGGCTCGCCACCTATATCAGCGTCACCTCCACAGGTTTCCCTCCAATAATGTTCCCGCCCTCCACTCCCACGTGTTCCCCGCCCTTCCCATTGTCTCCCCCCAACCCGCCACCCCCTGCGCTTCGCGTATTTTCCTTGGCCGAGGCTTAGAATGTAGCCAGTGGAGATTTCTTTCCTGTGACTTAGATAGGCTTTCTTTTCATGCACATTGTATGACTTTAATTTCCTTCCTGTTAGAGTGGCCCTATGGCCCTGCGGAGGAGATCCCCGTGTGAGAGTTGATATTTACCGGTGCAGTGACTTTCCTTTGTTATATGTTTGGATTTACAGGTTTTGTTCTCTCCATAGCTCGCGCTGCATGAGGCTTTTTGTACCTAAAACAATGAACACATGATTACAAAAAGAAAAGTGATCAAGGGACGCGCCATCCCGCCTGGTCAAGAGACCATGGATATGGCAGTCGATTCCGGCCCACCACCATCTACTCCACCGCCTACGGTGCGTACGACTAAGGTGGACCTTCTACCTCGTAGGCAACAACCCCCAGCAGGTCCTTCGCGTGCTGGTAGTACTCAAGCCTGTGGCGGTCCTCTCCCCCCGCAGGCCCAAAACCCTTCCCCTGCCCCTTCCGACCATCGGGCTCGTCCCCGAAATGAATCATCCATCCTCCTCCTCTGGAAAAGGGCCAGCCCCATACCCCAACTTGCTTCCTATCGTTCAATATCACTGCCTTGCAGGCTCGGATGTTTTCCTATCCTTATTCAAGTCGTTCAAAGAATCGACAACATATCCTTCTTTAGTCCTCCTGCAAGAGCCGCGTGACAGCAAGGGGCATCCTCCATCTTTTAACGGTTTTAAGTCGTTCTTTCCCCCTGTCAGGAAGCCCCGAGTTGCGGCTTATGTGCCTATATCTTTCCTTTCTGCCTACCCGGTGCTGCTGAAGTTCAACGGGGTGGATGACATCCTCGCCCTTGAAGTTTCCCCCCAGGAACCTCTTTTCGAGACCAGCTTCTATTCCTTTAGGATAATAAACCCCTACTCCACCAACCCACGCGCCCATCAAGTCCACTCGGTGGCTCCAGATACCCTCTTCCGTGCTCTTGCCGTCCACCTCCTGGTAGTAGGACACCTCAATATACACAACCCTCTCTCGGACCCAATGCGGGTATTCTCACCGCGCGAAACTGGTTCCTCATACCCACACTTCGAAAAAGCTGTACAAGGGGGCTTCACCCATCTCAACCCCCCCGGGGAATACACCTGGTTTCCCTTAGTGGGAAAGGCCCGCCCCTCAGTCATTGACCTGTTCTTTGGAAACTCCCTCCTCCTGCTATTGGTGAAAAACTGGGAGGTCTCCCTCCCCTCGACCGGCTCCGACCACACAGCAATAACAATAGACCTCCTCTCTCCCAACCTGATCCCCAGCCCAAAGGGACAGCGGTGGTCCGATACAGATTGGGAACGACTCTTGCCAATTATCAAGAACTTCCAGAACCCCCCAGCCCCCCCATGCTCCTCCCCAGCAGACCTAGACGCCTGGCTGGCTGGATGGCTGGATCCGCTCACTGCCCTCCTGAAAGAACGCACTCCAGTCTCCAGACCCTCTGACCACTCCAAACCTTGGTGGTCTCCCCACCTGACAATCCTCCGCCCTAAGTTCTATAAAGCCTCAAGAGTGGCTAGAAAATATGGCACTCCAGCCCTGCGGGACGTGGCCAACATTTCGAAAGTGGGGTACTTCAAGGAGATCAATACCCCCAAAAAGAAACACTGGTCGTCCTTGCTACTGGTCGCCACCCCCCAAAGCCTATGAACGGCCAAGAGGTTTCCCTATGGCCGCGCCCCACCCGGCTCTCCCTCGCTCCCACGGGCAGAGACCCCCCAACAGATGAACAAGGTCCGGTTGGACGACTTCTTCCTCCCGAAGGAACCCCTTTCCCCTCCGCCCAAGCTAAGACCTTATAAAAAGGCGCCTCCATTAACGAATGACGAGATTACGACTGCTCTCCGCAAGTGCTCCCCCACGTCGGCCCTGGAGCCAGATGGAATTCCCTACTCCACCTGGAAGCAGGTCAACAAGATTAGCCTCTCCATCCTGCTCGAGATCCTCTGCCTCCTAGTCAGCCTGGGATACCACCCGGGCACCTTGAAAGGGTAAAATAGAATCGTGCTCGACAAGCCTGGGAAACCCTCCTACAAGTACCCAGCTTCCTTCAGGATAATCCTCCTAATCGGCACCTTTTCAAAAATCCATGAGAGGATAATAGCGTCCCGCCTCCTCCAGGTAGCACGGTCGAAGGACCTACTCTACCCCAACCACTGCGGCTCCCTCCCTAGGCAAAGCACTTATGATGCGGTTCTCACTCTCTTCAATGAAGTAAGAACCCTACAACCGCCGCGCCTCAAGGGTTCTTCCGTTTTCCTAGATATCAAGGCAGGGTCCGACAACGTCGACAACTTCACTATGGCCCGCATCCTAGGAGAGGGCTGGATTCCCCCCTACCTAGGCTCCTGGGTTTCCTCTTTCCTGGGTGAAAGGAGCTGCACTCTGGTTTTCCAAGGGGCACTAGGGACCCCACCCCCTGTGAATGTGGCACCCCCCAGGGCTTCCCGATCGGTCCCCATCTTTTCCTTCTTTACGTTGCATCCCTCCACTTCAGGATTCCTAGACGCCTGATGATCTCGTACGTGAACAACTTCGCCCGCACCCCCGCCTCCATTTCATACCGGGGTAACATCCGCCGCCTTCCAGAGGTCTTTGAGAAGCCAGAAGCAAAGGCCCTCCACCTAGGCGTCTCCTTTTCCTTTGCCAAAATGGAGCTCATACATGGGAGAACCCCAAGCCAGAGACACTCGCAGAAGTGCCTCTCTCCCATTCAGATCAAAGGGGACCTTGTCCGTCCCCGCAACTCGGTACGATGGCTCGGGTACTGGTTCACGCCCGTCCTGGACTCCTCTGCCCACATCTCACACCAACTGGCCCTCACCCAAGGTCCCTTCGCCCTCATCAGACGCCTCAACCCCCTAGGGGCGGGCCTCACCCCATACCTATGCCACAGCCTCGCAACGTCTCTGGTCGCCCCCATCCTACTGTATGGCGCAGAGCTGTTCACATCTAGTGTGGCCACCATGGCCTCCCTCAACACCTTCTGGCACAAAGTCCAAAGATGGACAATGAACTGCTTCTCGGTAACACCGACCGGAATCCTCTCCCTGGCATCCTGCCTCCCCCACGTTCCCCTCCTGATCTCCCAACGACAAAGGCTAGCGGCCCTCAGGGTTATATGCTCCCCGCCTGAGGTAAACCCCCAAACGGCATGCCTGTACACCTCCTTCCCTTCCCTCACTGCCCACCAGGCACATGACTCTTCAAGGGCCCTGACAAGGGGCCTCAAGTCTGTCTACCTTCCCCTGTACTGGAGAACCCCTCGCCCTACCCCCTCCATCAGGAACCACCTCCTGGTAGACGCGGTAGCCCACAAAACCATACCCTTCACCAGCTGTCTGTCTAGGATGCCCATGATCAATTCCCACCACGTGTCTCCGGCCCTAGCCGGCCCCTCTCAATCCCTAATGGATAACACCTACTTCGCCCAGAAGAAGAGGGTGAGGCAGACCCTCCTCCAGGAGTCTGCTCGTCTCTTCCCCGCCCGCGGGTACTACAGTCACCCGTCAATAGTGTTCGCGATCCCGCTCTCAATGCCAAGCTTAATTACATAATCAGATACAAACCATTTACCCAGCCAAAGCCATGCGTGCAACTTGAAGGAATGCTATCACTATGGGTTGGCGCTTGGCCAGCCATTTCTGAAGGTTCTGACTACACTGGTAGCGCTTGAGGGTCGTCATTGCGGTGAAGTTACCCAATTAGCACATTAACAATTAGACCCTACTGGAATACTCAGTATAGCACACACTTCCTGCTTTGATTGGAACCGATCATTCTTCCAAGAACGCTTAATGCAGCTTTTATCATGCCGAGTGAGTTTTGAGGGTCATCCAGTGTGAGTCAGCTTCTGAATATGACCATGTTCTGATGCTCGCTTTAGAAATATCCATACCGTACTCTCTGATTGCTTCACTAGTCTTGCAACAAAAGAATAATGATGAAAGCACCAAAAGAAGGCAATCATCATGCCTTTAAGTACTTCTGATATTTTTCCTCACTGGGTTTTTGGTTCAGAAGGCATGGCTGTGTATTCAAGGTCGATACTATACAATCCAGGCGACCGTGATCAGAGCTGAAGATTTTGTACAGTGTTGCTTAGTCAGCCATTAGCGAAGACCTTTGACGGGTGACTGTACCACCATACCTCCACCATGAACCCGCAACCCTTTATGGGCTTAGGCAGGTTCATGGCTGAGGGAATCCATCAGATGAGAGCCGGAAAAGGCTACCTGGCCGCCCACCCCACCTGGTGGACCCCCGATGCCGACACCTCCTGCCCCCGCTGTGGTCTAGAACTGGAAATGTTCAAACATACCGTCCTCGCCTGCCCCCTCTGACCGGGTGCTCACGCACGCCTCCTCCATGGTGTCATGAATGTCCGTCACGAGGCCCCCCTCTCGTCCTTCCTCCCCCTACTGAAAAGGCTTGCTACCTACATCACCGTCATCTCTACGGGCTTCCCCCCCACGATGTTCCCACCCACCACCCCACCTTCTTCCCCCCTGCTGCCCCTCTCAGCCCTTTCAGTTCCTACCCCGCGTTTCGTGTTTTCCATTGGCTGAGGTTTAGGCCTGGTAGACTTTCTCCCCTACGACAGTATGTAAACTTTCCTTGTTAGACGAACTATTGGCTAGTTTGTGCTTTTCTTTTTACGTGGCCAGCGGCCTGGCTGAGGAGAAACCTTCCCGATAGTGGAAATCTGTTGGTGGGGTGACTTTCCTTTGTTTGTGTTGTTTGCTTTATCCGTTTTGTTCTCTGCATAGCTAGCGCTGCATGAGGCTTTTTTTACCTTAAAACAATGAACGCAGGATTACAAAAAAAAAAAAAAATGAAACGAAATGACAGTAGGCGAGGCCAGCAACCATCTCCTCTCCAGCTCCGTCAAGTGAAATCTCCACCCCATGACAAATCATAATCACTGTCCCCTACCCACCACTCTGCTCCCACAATGGCTACTGCGTAGGAGTGGATGTTAAGCCACCTTCCCACCTCTTCTGGGGCCTGTCGGCCTCCCCTTGTTGAAGTTCTTGTTCTGATTGCTCATTGACACCCGCTCATGAAGTTCGGTTATCCCCCTAACACTACACATTACTTCTTGTTTGCAGAGGCGGAAAGCCTGTCAGTTTGTTCACGGTCGGCATTATCGTGTCCTGGATCTTGCGGAGAGTAGGCCTCGGCTTGCAGGGCTTGTACCTCTGATGGGGAAAGCCTCAGTTAGTAACATCTCGGTCCCGTCTCGGTTTTGTGGTCCTCCCAAAAGGCCTTGTCGTGGCCTGGTTGTTTGTTGTAGCTAGTTAGGGCAGGTTCATTCCTTCATCCACATCCCGGTTCTGTTCGCTTGCACCGTACTGCTACAGAAGCTGGCACCTTACTGACTGAACTTTCTCCCCGATTGTCGTACTCCTTCTCTGTTACGCCCACATGTGATACTGCACTACCTCCGTGCCTGGTGTCCAACCCGTTGGATCGATGTAATTACTGGCGCGACCATACCTCTCTTGTTACAAATATCGGCCCACAAGCCCTGTGGTTTTCTCTCTTTACATGATCACACCATGTTTCTCCCCGGCACCTCTGGGGCCCTGTCGTGCCTTCGCGCATCAAGCATTTCTTTTGTCTTGGAGGAGCCTCCGGAAGGGTTTGGGTCTCTCTCCAGTACATCTCTATGAATTGTTTCCTTACATGTCTGCGGTATGATATCTCAGGTGCGAGGCGAGGGGGATCTTACCTATGGATTCAGGGTGATTGATTTTTCCCATGAAGAGGGGAAGCAGGTGGTAGTTTGGGATTCTGGTTTTGTTCACGCCATAGCTAGCACTGCATGCGAGTTCTTGTACCTAACAATGAATACATGAATTGAAAAGAAAAGTGAAAAAATGCAAAAACTGACCAAGGGATAGGCACGAACCATCACCTCTCCACGTCCGGCCATTCCAATCTCAACACTACGAGAAATCATCATCGCTTTCCCACACCCACCTCTCTTCTCCCACAATGACTACTACCTCAGAGATCATGTTAGGCCACCAGCCCTCGTCTGCCGACGCCTGTCGGCCTCACCTGCTTGAGCCTGTCATTCTCGTTCATCGTTAACACCGGCTCATGAAGTTCGGTTGCCCCTATTACCACGGACTCACCATGCACCGCGCTTAGCATTTTGCATCATCAGAAAACTTCTCGCTTCGTCCACCGTGCACGTTACCGTGTCTCGAGTCCCGGTCAAAGTAGCCCTCGGCTTGCTAGGCTTGAACCTCTGCTGGGGAAGGCCTCCGCCGGTTACATCTCGGTCCCGCCTTGTTCTCGTCGTCATCCCAAAAGTCCTTGCTACGGCCTGTTTGTCGGTTGTGCCTAACCGCTCGCGATCCTGCCTTCTCCCACGTCTCAGTTTCCTCCAGTTCCACCATTAGTGCTACAGGAGCCAGCACCTTACCGCCTCATCTTCATCCTCCCCAATCGTCAGACCTGTCCTTTGTTACACCCAGTCATGGTATTCCACTGCCTCCTTCACTGCCGCCAACAGCTTGCATCGATGAAATTTCTGGTGAGACCGTACATCTATGGTTAAACATGTCGGCCCACAATACCTGTGGTTTTCTCTCGTGTCGATCACGCAATACTGTGCCCAGGGCCCTAGCTTGTCTTTGGGTATCAAGCTTTTCTTTTCTTTTAGTGGAGCCTGCGGAAGGGTTTGGGTCTTTCTCCTGTACGTCTCTACGAATTGTTTCCTTACCTGTCCGAGGTATTATTGTCTGAGGTGCTGGGTCAGCGGGACTTTTCCTATGGAATCGAGGTGTTTGATTTTTCCTCTGAAGTGGTGAAGCTGGCGGTTGCTTGCGATTAAGGTTTTCTTTACGCCATATCTCACGATGCATGCGAGTTCTTGTACCTTAACAAGTAATACAGGATATAAAATTAAATAATAATAAAAAAGAAAACTGACCGTGCGATAGGCACTAAGCATGTCCTCTCCACCTCCGGCCATTGAAATCTCTACACCTTGAGAAATCATTGCCACTTTCTCCCACCCGCCTCTCTTCTCCCACGGGGGGCCTACTGCCTTACAGTTGTCATTAAGTCTATCTTGTCCCTCTCCTCTGAGGCCTGGCAACCTCCCGTCCTTGGGGTTCTTGTTCTCGTCCATTGTTGACACCCTCTCATGAAGTTCTATTCTCCCCCTTACCACGCACTTGCTTTGCAACACACTTAGCATTTGCTTCTCACTTCATTCACCATAGGCATTAATGTGTCGCACTCTTGGTCGAAGTAGCCCTCAGCTTGCTGGGCTTGTACCTCTGATGGCATCAGCAAAAAGGTGGCCTACTTCAGATACAGTAGTGCTGGGTCCTGACTCCCCTACCCTGAACTCTGGGCCCTGTGCGTCCGGTCCATCCTGGACCCATGCACCGCATCTGGTTGCGTCTTGTTCGTCCAGAAACCCTTGCCTACACGGGGTTCTGTCCGGACACATTCAACTGAGCTACCCTGCCTCCCCTGCATCCTGACTCAAACCTTAACACCATCGCACATCAAGATTGACCACAACCCCTGATTCTCCTTTCAGCCTTCTTGGTCTTCTAGCCCGGATGTGAGCAAGTGGTATTTCTTGGCAAACAAAACATGCCTAGTGCTGGCGCCTGGTGAGAAAGCCATCATACCCTTAATCTTAAATTGGCGCTAAAGACTTAGAGTTCTATTTTCAGAACTTCATGTTTGAGTGAGCGAAAATGCCAGCAAACTCCACTCTGCAACCGTGTGATAGCCACAACAGTTTCAAGTCTATCATAGTGCCTGGTGGTTTCTCGGCACTTAGCTTCAAACCGGACGCCACGTGTCCCACTCTTTTCATCACAACATTCAACACTGGCTCGGGCATCCACCCTCCCGGCCCACAGCCGCAAGACCCCACCACAGCCAGACAATGAATCCTGAATCCGTCACCTGGAGGTTCCTGGGCTCGATGCCAGCTATCCAGTGGTATAAGATTCATCCTCAGAGGGATATTATTCATTATGTGACAAGCTGGCGATCCCAGAGATCGATGGCAGATTCCTCCACTGCCAGTGCTCCGATCCTAGATCTGATTGCCGGAGATTGTTGGGCTCGACGCCGGCTACCCAGCAGTATACAGGATGTCTCTGTGGCATCAAAAGACAGGAAGTTGCTGACCCTTGTGAGAGTTGTCTTTATCGATACCCTGGCGATCCTACAACTCGATGGCAGATCCCTCCACAACCACTGTTCCGATGCTGAATCTGATTGCGGGATATTGTTGCGCTTGATGCCAGCTACCCAATGGTATAAGGTACGTCCCTGTCGCTTCAAAGCCCATAAAGTGGCTGTCTTCTGTACAAGGTGTATCAGATATCAGGCTTGCGATATTGTAGTCGATGGCAGATATCTCCACAATGGATCGACCGATTTTGATTCTGTTTACAGGAGACTGTTGGGCTTGATGCCTGCTACGCAATGGTAAATGGTATGTCCCTGTCGCATCGAAGCTCATGAAGACGCTGTCTTCTGTGCAAGGTGCATCAGATATCATGCGGGCGATATTTTAGTGGATGGCAGATATCTCCACAGCCAATCCACCGATTTTGATTCTGTTTGCGGGAGGCTGTTGTCCTTGATGCCAGCCTTCCAACAGTATAAGGTACATCTCTGTTGCATTATAACCCAGGAAATCGCTGTCTTCTATGGAGAGGATCTTTATATTAGCCCTGGCGATATTTTACTCGATGGCAGATTACTCCCCAGCCAGTTGACGGATTTTGATGCTCTTTGCGGGGGGATGTTGGGCTCGATTCCAGCTTCCCAAAGGTATATGGTAGGTCTCTGTCGCATCAAACCTCAGGAATCCGCTGTCTTCTGGGGAGGGTGTATTAGGTCTCAAGCTAGGGATACTTTACGCGATGGCGGATTACTCCATGGCCCATTGACGGATCTTGATGCCCTTTGCGGGAGGTTGTTGGGCTTGATGCCAGCTTCGCAACGGTATAAGGTACGTTTCTGTCGCATCAAGACCCAGGAAATCGCTGTCTTCTGTGGAAAGTGTATTAGGTATCTAGCTGGCGACCTTTTACTTGACTGCAGATAACTGCACGACCGCTGGACTGATTCTGATGCCCTTTACTGGAGGTTGTTGGCCATGGCACAGGCTTCCCAATGATATAAGATACTTCCCCGTGACATTTATTCATGAGGTTACAGTACTGAATGGTATGCTGGTGATCCCAGACCTCGATGGCTAATTCCTCCACAACGAGTTTTCCGATTCTGTATCTGATTGCTGGACGTTGTTGGGCTCGCCACCAGCCACGCGGCAGTATGAGGTACGTCTCTGCCACATCGAAACTCATGAATCGGCCCACCCTTATGAGAGTGGGCTTTCAACAGGTCCCTGAACTAGATGGCAGATCCCTCCACAACCGGTGGACCAATTCTGGATCTGATTGCGGGGGAATGTTGGGCTCGATGCCAGCTAAGTGGTGGTATAAGGTCCTTGCCCTGCCATTTCTATTCATGAAGTTACAGTGCTAAATAGTTTACTGGCAATCCCAGAGCTCAATGGCTGATCCCACCATAACCGCTGGGCCGATTCTGGATCTGATTGCGGGAGATTGTTGGGCTCGATGCCAGCTATGCTGTGGTATACCATACGTCCTGAGGTGCCAAGTCCCCATTGAGCTACAGGGTCCCGGGTAGAGGATGCAGATGTCAAAAGCCTTCTCATGACTTAGTGTTTCTCTGTGAATTGGCCCGTATATTAGAACAATAGAAGACTACTAGTAGTAAATGTAACAGTTTGACGGTATGAAATCTATTGTGACTCAGGTCAGAAAAGTAAAGGGAGGACCCTTCCTTATCTTAGGAAGATGTGGTCTGGCGTCAAGTGGAATCCTGAGTATTGGGTCGTGCGTCAGATAGTGTCCTGAGTTTTAGGTGCTGCGTCTGATGCGTCCTGAGAATTACATACTGCGTCAGGTCCCGTCAGATGCCTGTTGTGGTGGGGTGGTTGCGTCCTCATTTGCAATTTGTATTTCAGGGTCAGGTGTGTCAGACGCACAGAACGGACAGAACGCAAGGTATTATTTTTGCTGATGGGTGAAAGCCACTGTTATTAACATCTCAGTCCGGCCTCAGTTTCCTCGTCGTCCCAAACGCTCTTGCTATGCCTATTCGTCGGTTGTGGCTAGCCCATTCGTCACGCTTCTTTCATCCACCCCCCAGTTCTGTCTGATTGCACTGTACTGCTACAGGAGCTGGCACCTGACTGCCTCTTCATCCTCTCAGATCGTCGTACCCATCCACGGTTATGGCCAGTCATTGTATTAGACTACTTCCATGACTGTTGTAAACACCTTGGATTGATGTAATTACTAGCACGACCATACGTCTATGGTTACCAATGTCGGCCCACAAGTCCTGTGGTTTTCTCTCGATGTGGCGATCACACAATCCTCCCCCTAGCACCATAACTGGCCTTCACGAACAAATCCTTCCTTTTAGCTTACCGGAGCCTATGGAAGGGTTTGGGTTTCTCTCCTGTCCATCTCTATGCATTGTTTCCTTATATCTCTGGGGTATATTATATTAGGTTCTAGGCTTGGGGGCTTTTTCCTATAGATTCGAGTGTGTTTGATTTTTCCCATCAAGAGCTGAAGCAGGCGTTGTTTGGGATTAACGTTTTCTTTATGCCATATCTCACAATGCATCCGACTTCTTGTACCTTAACAAGTAATAAATGCTATAAAGAAAATTAACCAAAAAAACTTACCTAGACATAGGATCTATCTAACTACTTTTCTATAATTATGTTGCAATACCATTATGCCTTCCTTCTGCTTCATACAACCCTCCTCGACGAGAGTCTAGACTTTAAGAACTCGGAACTATGGTAATAGTCTCAGCGATGCCCGGTCCGATATAGAACTATTGTGATAGTTCTACACGCATGACGATTCACCCTTCTTACCATCTGACGTGGTAGTATCCTACGAAGACAAGCCATCCAGTTCTATCCTATCTGAAGAGATAGTACCTTCCTACTACTTGGTACAAGACAAAAAGACTCACTAGCGTAGGAGACGCCTGTCATTCCCTGTTGCTTCTAGAATCAACAATAGGATTGTTACACATAACTGTCAGTGCAGCTCTTTCAACCCCATACTCTGCAGGAAGATGAAATACTCAGGTCAGAAAATGGTCCTCATCTCCGATAACCCCCATTTCCAAATACCCTGCCCCAAGAAAAACCCTTCTGATCATTGCAATTAGGTGCTCAGGATCCCATTCCTTCAGCTTCGGAGAAGAAATCCTATTATGACAGGAAGATGATCATACCTGTAATAGCTGTGACGCTGAGGTATTTTATAGGGTATTGAGAGTAGTCATGTAGTTTGATTGGGCCTACACAGAAAACTCTATTCCCAAAGTTAGCTTGGTGCACACACTTTTCACCTATAAGCCACCTCTCATGTATCCTAGATGAGTAATGAACAACTACGATACATAGAAAATATAGTTCAACAATGGAAGAGTATCAGCCATATAGCACAATAAAATGCAATACTGGCTGTGCAACAAAATTGCCAAGGCTGAGCAGATAGCTGATGGACTATGATAAAGCATGAACTTAGATAGTAATATATTGTACAAAAGAGGTGATATTAATTTAACGTGATTCTTGAGGAGGTTGTGGAAAAGAACTTATGATACTTTCAATGACTGTCTGCTTATTAATTTCCACTTCTGCAATACTGATATTTCTATCTAGACAGGGTTCATCTTTTAGCTTTCAGTGCTGACCACCTAAATGACCAGTACTACAACCTTCTCAAGTTTGAGTGTTAATTTCAGGTATGTCGATGTTGCTGATATTGTTGAAATGGGCTGTGGTCTGTATTTCCTGCTTATTATTCTTTCTCTACAATATATATTTACATTACTATACTGAAGATACTATGATTAGTCATCTGGCCATATTACACCTTTATGCCAAGGCTTGGAAGCGGAGATCCAAATTCCAACTTTTCAAACAAAGATACCACCTCTCTCACTTAGTCTCACTGAATAAAAAAATCCTATGCCCATTTTAATTCACTTTGTCTCTATTTCTATGATTTGATCTCATGATGTGCACCTGTATTGACTATTCTATCCTTCTTTGAAATACCCCTAAATGAGGTTCACACCTATCCATTCTTGCACTATAGCATGCTTGCTTCTGAATGCGTAATTTGGGCTCTGCCGTCGTATGTTTCTGATGAACATGATGCTCAAAATGCAAGCTATTATTTTTGGTGATTGATGGTAACACACAAGAATGGTGAAACAGGGTCTAGAAACTTGAATTCAAAAGGAAATTAAAAGTAAGGAATTATGGATGTTTAATTTGTCCTTATAGATAATGCTGAAAAGTGTTTCTAAAATACCACTTGAGGGATTCAGACTGTTTTGTGGATTCTTGGGGAGCCTAAAACTGATAGCACAGTTGTATTTGGCTTGCGTTTTGGGATAGCATTAAACAACCAATATCAGAAGGTTCATGAGTATTTTTCTCAGAGTAAATTTGCTGATAATTGATCTCAATGTATAACAGGTTTATTCCTGGCTAATAAAAATACAATAAAATGGGTGATAGGGCGGCTAGCACTGGTGCTAAGGGGGACTTTAAGGTACCTGTTGCTAAAGAGATAAGAGGTAAAGGGGAAATTGGACTAAGTAATCGCCCTTCAAGCCAGAATATTCTGAGACTGAAGGTCTGTTGAAGTCTGCTGTCTCCTGCTAGCCAGGAGACTGCTTCAAATACATAAAGCCAAACCAATAGCCTTTCTGCAATCACAATCATTACCTATAGCATCACACATATCAGAATCCTGTAATTCTGCAACAACAAACAGTCATACCTTCCATTAATATTACATGAATATTCCTTATCCCAAATCGAAAATATAAACTTCCAGCAATGCAAACTAAACCTAGCTTACGATAGCATCGCCTATCTGACTCAGAGACAGTAGGGGAGCTAAAATCAAATCAAATCAACCAAATATAAATCAAACTAAACATAGGAGATCCTATACTGCCACTGCTCAGTATGCTTACTAGTACTAGATGTACACATATTAGAGGATGGGGCACTGGGAGTGTAGGCTATTCACCGGGTAGACTACTACATAGGCATACCGTTTGCTCTGTATGACTGATTGGATATCGTATGACTGCATTCATTTCGAAACAACAGGAATAGCTGCTCGATTAGCAGGAAAGCATCAAGTACTATAATGCTCATAGTACATAGAATGAGGATTAATGGTTGCTCTGTTTGCATGTATAATATTCAGCAGAGTTAAGCTTACTAGTACTGGCTTTATTCATTAGACTGCTCTTACTACAATCTGCCTTGGTTCCACGCCCTGGTTTCATTGTGCAATACAGAGGAACTATTTGCTGTTATTTTACAAGCAGAAGCCAGATATGTATAGCCAGGATAAATTTATTGAATTTAAGTCAATAGGAAGAAAGCAATATAGCTTGCCTTTTACAAAGTTGCTTGCAGAATATACGAGCTTAAGGTAGTATCATATCCAAGATAGCAGATTTCTAGAAACAAAGAGTTTCAATTTATTATATGTTTTACTATCAAATCTCACTGCGTACTTAAATATGTGATAATTGATGAAGAAATCTGGGCTGAATTGCGAACGTTTTAAAAAAGACTCGTTGTGTTCTTAGTACACGCTATTTGACATCCTAACTTTGCTTCAACTATAACTCTCAATGGTATCAAAATAGCTAAATAGCTCATCCAACTCCATTTTTGCCTTATTTATTTTTTGACAGTTTATCATCTTACCTATTATGTATACCCAGCTGATTTCATGTGTGCAAGTACTACAGCCTGGTGAAAATGCCAGCGGGATAGCGCATCAGACGGTCAACCTATATTTGTAAGAAATTGTAGATCCAGGAGAGATTTGAAAGACATACAGCTCAAGTCGGGAGCAAACACCCTGGTAGTTTTTCTACTCAACTAGTAGCCACAAAGATCTCAATATTTTATCATTTATACATGAGAATTAATTGCTAAAAGAGAGGTATAAAAGAATCACTAGATGGTTGTGTCTAACAAGAGCCAATTCTGGACAGAATTTATTGTTCCATTGGACTTCTTAGCAGGTAGAGAGATAATCAGACAACAAAAGTTAGAAGCCATCCACTACTTCTCTCTTGCAATGCGAATGATATAAGTAGCTTCCAAGAAATTTCCTCTGCCTCACATGGGGTATCAATGAGTTATGATGCATCAGTCATCTCGTGCATGCACTGCATCGTAGAACGTTATAGTTGTTAGTTTCAGTTTCCACCTCAATTAAACAATTTACTGACTTGCTCAATGAGAGTGGCAGAACCTTTTAAGAGTCTCTGCCTGGTAAGTATGGAGGTACAGAAGTGAACTACCATTATTGGCAATATGATAATTACTCAGTGGAACCTGATTCTCATCATTTTCAATCAATTCTCTGTTATAGTCATACAGCTTGAATGTGTAGCTAAGCAGACAGCTAATCTGCAGCATTGAATGGAAATTTGCTATTCTTGATACCTGGTATAACCCAGAGGCCCCTGAGTATGGTACCACAATTTTCAGAAGGGTTAATAGAGGTATTCTTATAAGGTAGTAGCATGCTTAAATCGCTGTTGCAGTATATAAATCACATCATTTTGACCAGGAATGAAGAAAGAGGAAGGGCAAGATCCATGTAAGAAAGGCATGTAGTAGTCCAATGACGATGTGGATATCCAAGCTAACAGGAAAAATAGAGGGATAGAGAAAGACGAAGATAAGTATAACCTGTATTTCACTAGCTACAGGGAATTAGTGCTTATACTAGGGTCTAGGATTTAGTTATGATACATATGTATCGTAAGTATGCCAAGCATACAATGAGAATTACAACTTGCCTTTGAACAATAGAGATCAATCCTGGAAAACTGGAATAACTTATGTTGATAACTTCACATGTTAATCAAATCTAACGACTCTCAAATTCCATTGTGGTCTGGTAAGAAACACCTTAGAACCTGATCCTCTTTTATGTACTTCTAGTACTAGAACGATTGACCAACAGAAAACTCTCCAAAAGAGTCCCCACTATTCAAACTCACTTCATTCTAAAAAAACTTACATAACTCATGAACTGAAATTTCTACCCATAGGAATCTTGGCGATATTTCAGATTTGCCTATTTTCAGGCCTGAATTCAGAACGTTTTTCTTGCCAAACTTCCCATACTAAGGATTTATGGAATGCCTCTTACAAACCGATTCACTTCTGTGTCTGATCCACTTCCTGACCCAGTACATTAATTAGACCAGATAATAGAACAAAAGCAGGGCTGCTCAGCCTCTTTGAAAAAACCAAGAAGACACCAGATATTACCACAGAAGGCAACTTCAATAACATAGTAGATGGTTCCATTATTTGAGTTTCTATGGTATATTCCACTGGATCAGCATAACAAGCTGCTTTCATAATGTAGTTGGTTATCAAATCAGTCTAACACACTGGTGGTCTCCAGTTCGAGCCCGGGTGAAATCACCCACCTGTTCTCCCACTTTATCCCGTTTTCCCTTCATCTGGCATAATGCCATTGTTTACGTACACAGATACAAGTGACTCAATCTAATCTTTATTACTATGTAAAAGGACCGTGCCAATCCAGGCTTTGATCCCTACCGCCGCACATTCCCGAGCTATGCCAGCTCAACCTTCCTATTCCACAGTACATCTGGAAAGTGCCAGCCAGGCGACTTGTGGGTGCCCCGAGAATAGTCCAAGAACAACTCAGGATAATATTAAAAACAGTGGATCTACTAGTGTACGCGTGTGGAACACCCGATGGCCCGTGGTTGGTCATGCAACCTAAAGCATATCCAATGGCCAAGTTAGCCAATGGGATTGTTCAGAATCTCGGAATATCTTAAAAACTATTCTATATAGCTGGCATCTTCCTTGGGGATATTTCCTATTCACTGGGGGATATATTGCAGTGACTCGGAAGTGGATAGACCCTTTATTCAGAGAATAAAATCTCTTTCATGGAGATGAAGTTCTCTTGATGGTAGGGGGGCCGCTGGCAGAGGGCTGCTATGAGACTCAGATGGGAGGGGACTGCCTCTAGCAGCTTATCCAGGGCAGGGGAAGGGCATGAGTGCCCACTTTAGATAAGACGGCAGGCCCTATAGTGTGAGAGAGAGCTTTCCCAAGGTAGGTTCAGGACTGTAGGACATACCAAGAGATGGCTAGGAGGATTCCCGATAGATAGGAGGGACAGCGGGAGTGGGTGGGATGGCAGGAGACTGTTGAAATGACAAGAGTGGAAAGTCGAGGTAATGAACGGAGGAGAGTAATTTGCCATGAAGCTGTTAAGAAGTTTGGGGGCAGCTAGAGAAAGTCTGTGAAAAGGAGATAGATGTAGGGCGGAATCGGGAGGGCAGAGCGGGATAGGACGTGGGGACGGTTGAAATTGGAGTGGAAAAAGTTCGTAATGATTGGACAAACAGATTTCAGCCGAATGAAATGAAAAGTAGTAAACGTGAATGAAAGCAACCTGTATTGAAAATAATCATGGAGGGGTTAGATAGCTGGAGAAAAGCAGGGAAACTGGGAAAAGGAAAGCCACGATAAGAAGAATGCGGGACGACCGCGAGGGCCGAGAGAAACAGTTAAAAATGGAGGGATTAAGAATTACTGTAAGAATCGTACTGGAGGATTGTACATGATAAGGCCTAGTATATCATAAAAATGAGAGTAAGTATCGTTGAAGCAATTAAAGAGTGGCGAGATAGCAGGAAAAATCATGGAAATGAAAGGAAGAGAAAGGAGAGATATATGACAAGGAGGATGCAAGACGGCAGGAGTGGGTCTGATGGTGGGGATTGTTCAAATAGAAGGTTTGGAAAATTGAGGTAGTGATCAGACCAAAGGATTTCATCATCATGAAGTGTGAAGGAAGTGAGAGTAATTTTAGTGGAAATTAAGGAGTTTGATGATAGCTAGAGAAAAGGAAAGGAAGGAAGAGAAGGAGGAGGGATGGCTGGAAGGCTTCGGGGGCAGCGGGTGAGCTGGGCAACCATTGAAAATGGCAGGCCCTACAACACAGAAACATCATCAGTATAACATGATTGCCGGGGAAGTGGCTCACGACAGGGATCAGGCTCACCCATAGCAACCATGGGAAAATCTAATTCACATTTAATTATCTCAACAAATAATTGAGAAACCACCTTGAGAATCAAGGGCCAAGTACTTTGCAATATAGAGAATCTGAAAATTCAGTTTTTATTTGTGTAGTCATAAAGTGTTACTCAGATATGGTGATTTTAAGATTGCCTTTTTCATAAGTGAATCGTAGCCTTTCATTAGCATAAAAAAATTGAAAACCCTTGAAAAATAATATTAAAAAATGGATACAAGGATAATATAACTCTTATATATTTAGAATAATCAGGTTATAATTTTATTCATAGGCATTTTTGAATGCAGAAGTTGTTAAAAAAGAGGTAGAAAATACATACAAATTACAAACAAATTAGACCAATTCTACCATGGAATATCTACATACATAGTTGACATATGAACTCAATGTTTTGGAATAACCTTTATAATGATATCTGAAGTTAGTATATGAAGTTTAAAGTTAGATAAATACAGGCTTTATATATTTCTCACATGTACTTAAAAATGGTTGCTATATGACTAGTAAGACTCATGCAAACTATCTACAAGTCAAAATTCCATCATTTGAATAGGCTTCGTTATGGGCCCCATTTCCTAGGAGCGGGGACAAAATAACATAGGTTATTCTGATTAACTGGTCGAAAAGATCTTCCAAATCGGACAAGAACTGACTGAGATAGAGTTCTTTGAAGTTAGCCTACTTCGCAGAGCTCTATCTCACTCAGTTTTGGTCCGATTTGGACGATTCTTTTTTTAATATACAGTTAATAACCGGCTCTTGGCGCCCCGTTTGTCAGAAACGGGGCCCTGTAACGAACACTACATTTGAATAACACCTAGACAATTCCCAATTAGCGAAGCTTTTGTAGACAGCGTAGAGACTCAGTAGGTTGGATTAGAATATATATTTATTATGATAGGTGGTAGGAGGATGATTGGTGATTTGGAATTAGTAGTAATTAATACAGAATCAAATCAACAACTAGCCTTGAAACTGGCCCTAAAAAGTACTACTAGACTTCCTAGGGCTGTTGAGTGAATCTAATAACATATTATTCATTTAAATAATTTATTATTGAGTTTTAAAGATACTATAAAAAGTTATTTCTATGTTTTGATCGTGTCATATTGATCAACGCACAAATAATGCAAAACATTTTTATTTCCCTTTAAAAATATATAAACTCACTTAGGATATGATAGTGAAAGGTATGTCAAGATATTGAAAACATAGTTCAACTATGTATGTAGATATTCCATGGTAGAATTGGTCTAATTTGTTTGTAATTTGTATGTATTTTCTACCTCTTTT
>Ga0307509_10002919_pt1 | contig 26949 bp, 57 predicted proteins | sample 10_EM_MG_FD_202245 | JGI IMG/M metagenome (GOLD analysis project Ga0307509, IMG submission 202245) | Populus trichocarpa ectomycorrhiza microbial communities from riparian zone in the Pacific Northwest, United States - 10_EM | ecosystem: Host-associated > Plants > Roots > Unclassified | place... | reverse complement strand
GTCGTCGAGGATGATGACGTCCGCACGGTTACCGTAGATCTGGCCGTTCATGCCCAGAGCCTGGACTGTCGGGGTGGCTTCACCGGAGTCTCGGGCTTCTGCGTTCACGTAGATAGAGTCGGCGGTCCACGACGCCGAGTTGGCGTCGAAGCCGCCTTCAGGTGCAAAGTCGTGCTGAAGCTTGCGGTAGCTGGGGTTCACCCCGGACAGGCGATCCTTGATCGCCCTGAGGAACCTCTTCGCCATCTCCTGTGTCTGCGACACGATGATGATGCGGATGTTCGGGTCCTGGCAGATCCTCCACGTGGTGTAGTTCACTGTGATCGTGGTGGACTTGCTGTGCTCCGGAGGAGTGTTGATAATGACCATGCCGGGGTCGCCCTGCTTGAAGATCTGGTTCTCGTGCAGGTTCCTCGGAGGGCGTCCCTCAAGGACGTCATACCACTGAAGCTGGTGGTTGAACAACTGAGTGTCCAAGTACTTCATACAGAACTCTGGGAAGTCGGGAACTTCGACTTTGTCGAAGGTACCCTTGACCGTCTCCATCTTGGACAGGCGGCCGTACTCGGAACGGAACTCCTTGTCGGAGTCCTTGTAGTACTGCACGGCCTGCTTGGTGATACCAAGGTCGGAGATGGCCTTGGACATCGGGATGCCGTTCCTCAGGTAAGTGAGGATCGTGTCCTTCTTCTCCCGCGTGGTTCTGTTGACTGGCCTGCCCATGGGTTCTCCTCGCTATGTCATATAGGACAATCATGATCACCCTTCGGTGATCCACCTTGTCCACCTTGACCCTCAGGCTTACCCCTTAGAACCTTCTCCACGGCCGAAGGGCCGTGGTACTTGGCGGGGAGAGATTCCGCGAAGAGGATGGGCTCACTGTAGGCAGCCCCTAAGGGCTGCCCTTATATAGGTTAACTGTAGGACACCCTTGGGGGTGTCCTCTAGTAGTACTAGTAGTACTAGCTAGACGGCTCCTCCCTTGGGGTCGGAGCCTCTAGGTTCTTAGTACTACTTATATAGAGGAGGCCGTCTTGGCACCTCAGGACGGCTTGGAGGCAAAGTGTTACCAAACCTTTACCAACTACTTCGGAGGGTAGTCAGATCCGAGGCAGATGGTTACTCTGTGTGGATGGTGGTTGATGTGTCCATGGTCAAGTTTCCTGGGAGATTTATGTGGGGTCTCACACCTACACCTACCATGATCGTTTAAACATGTGGGGTCCGTTCCTGCCGCTTCGGCCGTATGTGTCCTGATTGGGCATGATGAGCACGTTGACCTAGTATGTCATGACATGGGCACAGCGTGCAGCGCATAGCATGCGGGGAGGGATGGCACAACACATACACATGTGACACCGCTCACGTTATACGTATGATGATGTGGATTAACTAGGACATTGTGTTAATATTGTCGTAGAATGGTTGACAATCAGCCGGAATCGTGAGAGTGGGACTATGACTCAGCAGGGCAAGGCGTGCGCATGTGGACAGCCCAGGCATAACGGAACCAAGTGCCGAGAGTGCTGGAATCTGTACATGAAGGACTACATGCGCAAGCGCAGGGAGAGCAACCCAAAGTTGTACAGAGAGAATATGTTGCGCACCACGTACAACATCAGCCTAGAACAGTATGAATCCATGCTGTCAGAACAAAACGGACAGTGCGCCATATGTGGCACAACCGAGCCAGGGCAGTCGAAGTGGTTCGAAGTAGACCACGATCACGCATGCTGTGACAAAAAGGGATCATGTGGGGCATGTGTGCGTGGACTACTGTGCACTGGGTGCAACTCGGGCATCTCTCGCTTCGGTGACAATCCAGACAAGTTGGAGGCAGCCGCGCGTTACGTACGCGCGCGTTCCAAGAATCCACATGCATGAGATTTGCAGCAAACAGCAAACCAAGAGCGGACATTCATGGACGTTCCATCCCAGCTTTGTAGCAATGTTTGTAGCACCTACCAGCGCTATGCCCTGAGTGTCCGTTCTGCCTTGCTTCCCCCGCTACGTCCAGCGCCCATGCGCTGGCCTTGAGATCCCATGATTCTTTAGGGAATCTCGGCGTTCACCCACTGCCACGCACTAGCAAACAGACAGCCTTGCCAACCCCTCTGACCTGCGATGCTTGACGGGATTCGAGCAAAGGGCCAATGTTCTCGTTGTCAGGCCAACACGGATGACGGGGAGGCCAGCAGGATCGGCCAACCACAAGGGGTTGACACAGCCGCTCGCACAGGGCAAAGTCGACCTCAGCAAGGGTGATCGAGTACGCATCGGACAGCGTGTCGTTGGCTGCGAAGTCGGGCAAGTGGGCTAGCCAGGGATGATGACGCGATGGACAGTACGGGCCTTGCAAGCAAGAGGCCTATCTCATCGCTTTAGGCTCGCCTCACGGCGAGCTGGGTGAGCTGGCTGGCGAGGGACCGTTGGCGCCTGCATGGGCCACCTGGTGTGAACGTCACAGTCGGTCATAACGGCTGGACGGGACAGCATCGCCAGGAGTCCGAGAACTCGATGGCTGTACCTTGAGAACTCAACAGTGTGAAGTGTGCGTGACGGTAGTCAGTACCAGCAGTGACGACGCCCCTTGTGGGGGCGTAGGACGCGACGCAACGTAAGTTGCTAGCTGCGGAGGAGCTTCGCTCCTCCTAATGTCCTTACGGCTGACTCTGACGCACACAGTCCAACGTGACAGGCTGAAGCGGTAACGCTTCACGCCCTCTGCACTCCTCCCCGCTGGCGAGCTGTTTACCAGAGCGGTTGAGTGGCCAGGCGTGATCAACATACGCCGAGCCTGTCACAATTCCCTGTAAGAGCCATCGGGCCCACAGGGGCAGGTATCTACTCACCGGCTCTGCGTTATGAGCCCCCTAAGCGTTGGGGGCCAGCATCCGAGCACTAGCGCTACCGACCACCCTAAGAGTTGGGTGCAGCCCCTGTGAGTCCTCTTGGCTCCGCAGAGAGGAACAACATGAGGACACTGAAGAGCACACTCACGCACCAGGTGTTCATCACGGTGGGCCGTCGTAAGGACGGCTCAGTCGCACTCCCGAGTGACGACAACCAGATCACCTGGTTCGACGCAGACCTTCTCAAGTACTTCGTGGAGGTCTGATCATGGCTCACTACACCAAGCTCCCCGAAGACAGGGAGCACCGAGTGCGCCTGAGCCTCATCAACACCCACAGAGGGTGGACGATCGCCAGGCACAACTCATCAGGGCTGATGTTCATCTTCCGCCCTGATGGCAGCAAGTACGGCCAGACGCAGACGGAAGCCGCTGCACGCTTGATGCGCAGCAAGGCTATCGAGAAGCTGGTCTCGTGACCATCATCATCGTAGGGCTGTACTTCCTGGTACAGCTCGGATGCGACTGGAGTAAGTGAACATGATCATGTACGCACTCAACACCATCTTCGCCCTGTTCGGGCTGGTGGTGTACGTCGGTGCAGGCGTTCTGCTGTTCCTGGCGGTCCGCAAGGCTGCCAGGCTACTGAGCGGTCACGGCAAAGCCGTGCCGCAAGAGGGTTCCGACTCCGTCGAGAACCCGTGAGGAAGTGATCCAAGTCGAAACGAACGCTCAGGCGTTCGTCCGTAGGGGCTGATCTACCTACGCTGATGAGACAGATCAAGGGAGCATGGACATGAACAAGCTTGAGTCCAGCGGGTACAACGCGATCATGGATGAAGTCCGTTGCTTCGAAGATTGGGCAGACCCGTGGGGCAGTAACATCGCATGGCTGTTCGCCCTGGCTGACTACATGTGGGCCATCAACGGCGTAATCCTTCCTGGCTACCGTCCGTCCCCGATGGGTGTCGACCTGAAGGATTGCAGCTACGAACTGACCACACTGTTCGACATCAACGACACGCGGGAGGACGACGACGTGCGCAGGGTGTACACCATCCTGAGCCGTCGTGATGACATCCTGCGAGTGCTCGGCAAGAACTACTGACACCATCGAGCGGAGGGGTAACCAAGCCCTCCGGGAGTGCAACTCTCCCCCGCTCACTAGGGCTCGGCACAAGCCGAGCCCGTGCAGTAAGGGAAGGACACGCTATGATCGAGATCACTTTCGACTCCACTGTCACGGGCCTGAAGGCTCTTGTTGAGGAGGAGGGTGCCGACTTCGTCTACGCCAAGCGTGAGGGCGTCTGCGTCTACGATGGTAAGCCTGACTGCATCGTGGGCCGCTTCCTCGCGGCCCAGGGCGTACCTCTGGAGCGCCTGAAGGAGGCTGACACGGGATCCTTCGGAAGCGGCCTCGCCGCTCACAGCCTCATGAGGGACCTCGGTGACGAGGGTGTCATCAGCTATGACGGCTCGGCCCGCTCCCTGCTGAGTGAGGTTCAGCACAACCAGGATCAGGGCCTTCCGTGGGGCGTCGCACTCAGCGAGGCACTCGCATATCTCAACTGATCGACAGGGTGACAGGTACGCGCCGCCAGCGGAGCTGACTAGCTTTCTAGCTAGCTCCGCTAGCGTCGTCCAGGCCTGCGCCCCGCTTCAAGGCGGGGCACTCACTAGCGCTCATGCGAGCGTGATGCTTACAGGAGGACATCATGACTATTTGGGTGTGCATAGACTGCATGCTGCACCACGCCAACGGCGAGTGTGGCGGCTGTTTCGTGGGTCACGACGAAGAGCCCTTGAGTCTCCTGGTCGGCCAGGACTTCGCCATGGGCATAATGCGAGGAGAGCACCTCGGAGAGAACTTCTGTGGTGATGTTGACGACTGCGACTGCGAGACGAACACCTACAGCACGTCACAATGCGAAGGGTGCGGCTCATGGCTGCACGGTGAACGTCATGCGTTCACTCTGTTCAGCGAGACCACGTACAAGGTGATCAGGCACTTCCGCGACAGCGGCAGGCGCTTCACCATCAAGACCGGCCTGACTCAAGCGTTGGCGCAGGCTCACTGCAGCGACCCTGAGACTTCCAGCAGCACATGCACCAATGAGGCCGGTAAGCGTCGGACACGACGCTCCGGCCCCTGGTTCGACGGATGGACAGAAGAACACTGACCTGACTCGGTGGCACAAGCCTGAGCAGGTCAGCAGGGGCATGAAATAGCCCCACCGGGTGAGAGGTACTCAAGCCTCCATCGGGATTGCGATGATCCTGACACCCACTGTCTGACATGCCGGAAGGGCATGTCAGGTGTGGGAATGAGGACTGAATGCGTAAGAGTCACATCGCTGCTGCCGTCATGGCGGCGGTCACTCTGGGCATAGGCGCAACGGCGTGCACGAGTGAGGCGGATACCGCCTCTGACAACGTGTCAAAGGCCGCCGACCACTTCCAGGTCAACCGCCGTATCGTCGTGATCAACGGCATCACCGACAAGTACCTGATGGTCATCACTGGAGCGTGCTCCATCAACACCAATGACCCCCAGAAGCTCGTGACCACGTGCAAGGTCGGTCCGGGCGAGTACAAGAAGTTCTATGCTGGCCTGTCGGACAACGTCACGTGGACCGTGGAGCAGGGCTCGCCTGCCAAGGTGAGTGGATACCACTACAAGGTGATCTTCCGCCCGCAGACGCTCATCCCTGACGTGGACTTCCAGAACAGTTCGGAGGGCTGATGCACACAGCACTCACATGGCTGCTCGGTGCTGCTGCCGTTTACGTCAGCATCGTCGTGGCCTTGATCCTGTTCGTGTTCGGCGTGACGCTCTGGATAGCATTCACGAAGCGATGAAAGGGTCGCCAGACTGGTAACCAGGCCAACTCCCGAGTTCGAGTCTCGGGCTGGCACTAGGGAACGCCACAGGGGCGTTCCTGAGGAGGATACAGTGACCAAGTTCCAGACGTACTACATGGACGCCGCTGTCTTCAGCCTGCCCGAGGTGATCGAGACCGCCGAGGAGCAGCTCGCCGACGTCGATTTCGACACGATGGTAGGTACTGGCTTCTCGGGCAGCATCGTGATCCCCTCCCTTGCTCTCGTCATGGGCAAGAAGTTCGTGCTCATTCGCAAGGAAACCGATGACAGCCACCATGGAAAGGGTCGGGTCGTCGGCGAGCTCGGCAACCGTTGGATCTTCGTAGACGACTTCATCGGGTCCGGGAGGACCCGCAAAAGGGTGATTCAGAAGATCCGCGATGCCGTTGACGAGGGGCAGCTGTGGGGGCAGAGTGTGACCACTGAGATGGTCGGACAGTACACGTACGAACAACGCTACTCCGGAGAGCAAGGGTTCATGGACTTCCAGGCCAGCTGGACGGAAGTCTCTTCCTGGTGACCTCACGGGCCCTCTAAGCCTCTAGGAAGGTACTTCGGGTACCTCAGGCCTCGGAAGCCCCTTTAGGCGCTAGCATCGCCGCACAGCGGCATGCGGAGGAACAGGCTTCCGCCTGTTCTGTCAGGAAGGCTTCAGCGCCTTCCTTGTGGTAAGGAGCAACAATGCCAGGATTTGGCTCTCCGGACTGGGCGGACGACTCCAGGTGTCTCGTCTGCAAGTCCTACATGGGTAAGGCCACGGTGCTCTTCTGCTCTGCGACCTGCACGGACATATGGGATCTCGCGGAGTTCTTCCGTGAGCCCGAGATGGACATGGAGGACGCCTGCTATGACTAGTCGGAAGACGATCAAAGCTGCGCTGTCAAGGCTTGCTCGGTTCGAGACGAACCGGGTATACTCGTACACGACGGTGGTCGTGAGTGGTGGGTTTAGGCTCGCCAAGCGCGCTGGCGTCTACAAGGTAGGGAAGTGACATGATCCTGTCCACGGAACGGCGCCTAGCGCCGTTCCTGGGCGGTCAAGTCAGCACAGAGTTGCCGAAATATAAGTAGGCTCCCACCAGTGCCCTGGATAAGGGACTAAGGGCTTGTCACCCGGATGGTGGTTGTTCACTCTGTGCTGGCCTGTCCGCAGCATCGGATCTAGCGAGGAGTAACACATGCGTATCGGATACGCGGCCAGCACGACGAGTAACAAGACGTACGCCCTTGAGCCCGGCAATATCATCGAGACGTGCCTCAGTGGGCCCGATCCTGAGCGGGACGCCAAGTCGATTGCCAAGGATCACACGAAGGCGACCGACCAGCCCGCCTACGTCTACCGGGTTTCCATCGAGTCCGTGATCGGCTACAAGGTCAGCAAGGAGGTGGTAGGGTTTGTCACTCCCGACGCGTAAGCAGCAGATCGATGCCGTAGCCAAGTTCCTGGATGCCGAGCGCAACGAAGGGCGATCTCTTGAGGAGATCGCTGCCGAGATCGTGGATGGGTACCTGGACATGCTACTGAGCGCAGTCAAGAAGCCTGCCACGCCCTTGAGGGCGGGCATGCTGATCAAGTCACCGGTGGACGGAAAGACCAGGTATATCGCCTGGCTTGACGATGAGCGGGGAGAAGCGTGGGTCGTCCACGAGACTTCTTCGTACGGATGGTACGGCCCCACATCTCCCCCGCTGTGGGCGTACTGCGAGGAGTACCGCCCCAAGAGGCGTGTGGTCATCGAAGGCAAAGGCAGGATGGTCGAGATGACCGACGCGGAGATCGCCGAAGCCTGGGACAACCCTGACTGGAAGGTGGGGGACAAGGCCTCGCTGAGGCAAAGGATAGCCACCTTCGAGGTTGTCGCAGTCGGCCCGCAGTGCGTACTCATGCGAGACCTGAAGTCTGGAGTGCTGCAAGTGGATTCCAACCGGAATCTTGGGCAGTACTACCACAAGGAGGCAAAGTGGTGAACGTTGGAACGCGAGTGAAGATCTCCGGAGCCCCTGGCTATGGGGACTTCGTAGCCAGGGTGGTGGCCTTGCCTGTCACTCCAGACGGGCGCGAGATGGTCATCGTGATGGACGACGAGGATGAGATTCACGTCTTCCCCGCCAAGCACGTGGAGTCGCTGTGATCCTCGCGCAGCACATCGTCATGGCGCAGCAGATGGTAGGCAAGGGCGTAGGTGGTGCGCTGGTGGTGGGCGCTGTCATCGTCTGGCTGTCCGGCTCGGCTGGAGGCCGAGGCCGGTGAAGCCCAGCACTCTCTCCTTCGTGAGCGGACTCCTGCTTGCCGGTGCCACGGGCGTAGCCGTCCACTGGTACGACCGTGCGCACCGACTTCAGGACGCCATCGAGTATATGGTGGGCGAGGAAGTGGACGCAGACGAAGCGCTCCGGGAATGGTCCGGAGAGGAGTGACAGCAAGAAACCCCAGCCGGAAGGCTGGGGTCCCAAGGGTGAGGCTGATACCGGATCAGCTCTCAAGGGGTTCGACTCCCCTCTCGCCCACTCAGATCACCCCTCGTAGTCGCGCTCTATGATGTACTGGGCGTTGCCGGAGGTCATACCGCCCACCCGCCCTCGGGTCACAGCATCCGCTGTACGCCCGTCGTAGCCGTTGCGAAGCTCACTGAGGGACTGCTGTCCAAGCAGTGTCTGTATGGCCTTCACGGCCCTGTTGTGGCGTTCCTGGACGGATTGCTTGGTGGTGCCGGTCTCGGCACCGATCTGAGTGAACGTAAGGCTGTACTTGTAGCGCCACACGATCAGGTTGTAATAGTCTTCTGGAAGCTTCTCCACCGCCGACTTGACGTCGGCGTACGAGGCAAGGTTGTTACCGCCCAGCGAGGGATCACTCTTAGCTCTAGGCTGGGTGTCCTGGCTCATGGCGAACGACTGCCAGTCCTCGTACCTGAAGACGACTTCCAGGATCTTCTTGATCATGTCGACCGAGTAATCAAACCTGTCCTCCTCGGCGTATCCGTAGACCTGCGCGTCCTCTGTCTTGAGGTATGTGTTCGCAGCTCGGACCAACAGGCTCATGAGCTTAGCCTCGTAGCCTTCACCTTCGCTGAGGACTCTGGTGACCGTGGGCTTGTTACTCATGATCCACACCCAAATCTCCTGCTTCACGTCGGAGATGTCGTGGTGTGCAGGGAAGTTGGACGTAGCGATGCCTGCTGCTCGGTCGACAGTGGGCGTCAGCAGTTCGTAGTCGAGCATCAGATTCGCTCCCCCTTGAAGTAACCCAGCCGGTCTACCAGCGTGACCAACTCAGGCCACACACGCTTCCCGTCGTCCTCCAGCCATGCGAATGACTGTTGCCAGGATACGGCTCCGTCCTTCACGTACGTAGCAGCCACGGGATCCATCACACTTCCCGCGTTCATCGTGAACCTGGGTGACACACGTCCCGAGTAACCGAACGCTCGGGTGATCAGGAAAGGCTGGTGCGTATGACCGAACACGAAGTTCTTATCGCTACCGTACCGCTTCGTGAACTTGGCATCCCAGGCGCTGGCGCTGGCGCAGTACCCGCCAGCTTCGTGACCGTGTACTACCAGCGTATTGGTGGCTACACGGAGCGGACCACGTTCATAGCTGATGTCGAGATTCTCCAGGGCGAAAAGGGACTCTACCTCAAGCGCCCGGAGGTTGGTCAGTGGCGCAGCGTATTTACGAACGAACTCCCGCAGTCGAAGATCATGGTTACCCTCGATCCAGGTGATGCGCGCCTCTGGCGCAGCTTCACGGAGCGGCACCAGTACCTCTTGCCGGTAGCCGTCTATGTGCTCCTGTAGGGTGTCTGCGTACTCGCCTGCCGTACCCTTGGACCACTGACTGACCTGAGGGAAGTCGATACCATCCCCGATCTGTATGATCTGATCAGGCTGGTATGTGCGAGCGATGTGCAGTATCTTATCGAGTACCACATGGTCATGGTATGGGTACTGCACATCGGGCAAAATGAGTGTTGAGCGAGTTTTGGCCATACCCCCATACTACCACATGAAAGGATCACATCATGGGTGACCGCCCAGCCGGGGTCGGCGCCAAGGCGCCTCGCCCTGACATGCGTGATAAGACACGCATCACGGTGCACATGACGCAGCAGTTCGCACAAGACCTGAACCTGGTCATGGCATCATATGACATCAGCAACGTGTCCTTCGTGGTGCAGCAGAGCGTGGCCGCTCAGGCCAACGCCATAAGGGATCAGGTGGCAGCGCGACAGAAGGTAGTACACGATCCGGACTGCGAGAAGACATACCACGCACCTGGGGACTGCGGTCCCATCCCCTTCTGATGTGACGTACGTCACATACTATGAAAAATTTCCAGAGAGGAACCGATGAAGTCGCACTACGACAGTAGACCTGAGGCGCCTTGCCCCCTGTGCGGCCTTCCATGGCACCGTGGAGACGCTATCTCCAAGTGGTTGGGAAAGTGGTCGCACGAGGCCTGCAAGGCTCTTAGGATGGCAGCTGTGGCTTCTGAGGGGCAGCGCTCAACGCTGCCTGACGCGAGAGGCTATGCAGACAAGAAGGACTTCGTTGACTACTCGGTGATCAACAACCGCAAGGCCATCAAGTCGGTGGTCGTAAGGTGAGTGTGGCTCAGGTCACACGGCTAGGACACGGCAAGGCTGACGAGGTTACCGAGGCTGCGCTTATACTAAGGCTTGTTAGTTTCTAGCGCAACATTGCGATTGAACGAACGCCCCTAAGGGCGGGCGTTCCTGATGCGCCTGGATGCGCATTAAAGAGTAACTAGTAAGTGAAGTAGCCTACTAGAGGCGCCCATGGGGGCGCCTACAGTTAGCCTGAGTAGCTAGCTAGGATCGTGCTTCGCATGATCATAGGTGACCACACAGGGCGACCCATGGGGGTCGCCTGGAGCGGGGAGGAAATGAGAGACAGCGAAGGCTCCGGAGTAGACATGAGCTACAACGGGCCACAGATAGCTATGTATAGGCAGCCCCTTCGGGGGGCTGCTGTACCGTATGAGGAGTGGAGAGACGAGGCCTTGTGCCAATCCCTCCCCGCCGAGTGGTTCGAACTCTCTGATGATCTGATGGTTCCGGGGAGCGAAGCTCCTGATGAACAACATGATCATATAGCTAAGGGACTCAAGGTTTGCAACGGCTGCCCCGTGAAGAGGTCTTGCCTGGTCAACTCCAACGAGGATGACAGGAAGTGGACTACCCGTGGTGGACAGCCCCCGGAGGGGCTGTTCAGGGTCACAGGTGGTGGCTCTCATGGCAAGCCAGTGCAGACATTCACCCGTGGCAAGGAGTGCCAGAAGGGTCATGACAGGTGGGCCAAGCGAGGCAGTGGCAAGGTCTACTGCGCTACGTGCAAGCAGATAGCCGAGGCCAACAGGGTGCGTCCGCCAAGGCGGCGCAACCGTCACCCCAAGGCTGTATGATAGGGGTATGACCCTATCTCACATCAGCCTGTCCCAGTTCAAGACGTATGCTTCCTGTCCGAGATCTTGGTACCTGGGCAAGATCAGGCAAGCCGAGGAGCTACAGACCTGGTATCTGCCGATAGGCAGTGCAGTCCACGACATGATCGAGGCTCACCTCGAAGGCGGTTACCCTGCCGACGAGATCAAGGCCGAGGACTACTTCTACCCGCTGATCGAGAAGCAGATGCTGATCGAGCCAGACCTCAGCAAGTGGCTGGCGGGAGGCCCTAAGGCCGACCCGATCGTAGAGGAGAAGGCCCTCAAGAGGGTGTCTGAGTGCTTCTCTAAGGCTCTCGAAGAGCTTGAGGCCATCGATGTATGGGAGGTGGAGTACGAGGCCACAGGCAGGCTCCCAGGGCTTTCGGTTCCCGTCAAGGCGTTCGTCGACATCATCGGTGAGCACAGGACCAAGGGCCCTGTCATCCTCGACTGGAAGACAGGCTCAACCAAGCCCGACAACTTCCAGCTGATCACGTACGCAGCACTGCTGGACGCCACTAACCCAGTAGTCTGGGGTAGGTATGTCATGCTGGCGCCAGGCTCGGCCAACACCAGGTACGTAGACCTCTCCGAGGTAGACCCTGCTGAGGTTGGAGCCAAGTATCAAGCTGTGGTAGACGGGATCGAGGGTAAGCACTACGAAGCCAAGGCCTCGTTCAACTGTAAGTTCTGCTTCCAGCAGGACAACTGCATGGTAAACTCTGGCATCACCAAGCGAACCACGTACTACGACAGGAGCACCGAAGATGGCTACCCTTTCTGAGCATGTAGCCTCAGTGCAGGCCGCCCTTCAGGCGGCCCGAGATGATGGCTACCTGATAGAGTGGGACTTCTCTCACACTGACTGGTGGGGAGAACTTGAGGTAAGCGAGGTGCGAGCTGGCCTCTACCGTAACCGTCGCGACGCCGATGGAATCATGAGGGTGGAGGAGCGGGCCAACTTCTTGGAGGCGTACATCTGATGGCCTGCATCGAGACTGATGACGACGAGGATCTTGGCCCACTCTGGCAGTGCGAGTGCGGCTACTGGAACGTCGAAGCCGACGATGAGTGCTACAGCTGTGGCCTATTCTGGGAGTGATGATGGGCTCGCGTGAAGACGACGACTACTGGAACACCAAGTACGCTGAAGCCGAGTGCCTTGAGCACGGTGGCACTATGATCTACGACGAGGACGAAGGCGAGTGGGTGTGCACCGAGTGCGCCTACGACGACAAGCAAGCAGCGAACGAGGAGGCCTACCTGTATGGCTGATCAGCTAGAAGAGGGCCCGACCGAAGTGTCGGGCGTGCAGGGCGAGGCCGAGTGTCCGTCCGATCACTTCCCCATCAACGACACTGTCAAGAACCCGTGCACTAGCTGTGGAGCGCAAGTCTGATGGCTGACGAGACCTACACCTACAAGCTGACCATGGGATACGGGACGCCCTACACTGGGTGCGACGGTAAGGACACGATCGACCTGAAGGATTATGGCATGTCCGACCAGGAGTGGGACGAGCTGGACGAGAATGAGCAGGGCGAGGCGCTCGACGAGTGGGCCTTGGAGAACTTCTGGAGCCAGGGCTTCGACACGTGGGGAGAGGTCACCAAGTGAGTGAGATCGAGATCACCCTTCCGACCGTGCAGTACGGCAACGTGAAGGTGAAGGCAACGCCCGAGGAGATGGGCCTTGAGTCCATCGCTGACAGCCACGCTCTCGGCGTGGCTGCTGGGGTCTACCTGAACCTGTTCTTGCAGGGCTTCAAGGTTGGCTCTCAGATGGACGTGAGCGCCCCTGTGAGCGCCTCGGAGGGTGACGTGGGGGCGCAGGCCCAGGAGTGGCTTGACGAGGGCTTGGGCGGCGTCACAGAGGTTCCTGCGGGTGACGTCGTGGCGCACGAAGGTGCGCCGTGGGAGCAGCCTGCGGTTGACGCCAAGCCCAAGCCGTGGGAAGCTGAAGCGACCGCCTCAAAGGCGGTCGTGACCGAGGGCTGGTAAGTTACTAGTCAGTACCGAAAACAAAAACAAACCAAGGAGAAAACTAAGTGCCTACTCTGGACGAACTGCTCGGCAACAAGGGCGGAAGCTTCGGCCCCAAGTTCGTGAACCTCAAGAACGCGGGCGAGTTCATCAAGGGTGTCGTCACCAGGATCGACACCGAGGCCACCATCAGCGAGTGGGACCCGACCACAAACAAGATGGGTCACCAGAAGTTCTGGGTGGACGGTAAGCCCAAGGGCGTGCCTGCCGACGAGGCTGTTCGCGCTGGCCTCAAGCCGGTCCACCAGATCGAGATCCACCTGAAGGATGTTGTCGGCGAGTGGGACGGCAAGCCCGCCGACCTGACCGAGGCTCGGGTCACTGCGACCGGCTCTGCCAACGAGCGTGAAGTCTTCAAGGCTGCGGTCACCGAGGCTGGCTCGATCGATGAGGGTGACGTGTTCGGCAAGAAGCTGGACAAGCGCAACGGGAACAAGAAGGAACACAGCATGAAGATCGTCAAGGCCTGATGTCCGAGCTTGATCCGCAGCGCGTAGACGCTGCGCTCCGAGGGCTGCTGGCCGACATCGACTACGACCTTCACAAGTCGTGGGAGTGCGACGAGGATGACGGAAAGGACTACTACCACATCCTGGTGCAGTCCTTCATCGACTCCTACTGATCAAGGGCGCCCCCGAAAGGGGGCGCCTGCTAGGGCCTGGATGGTTTCGCCTGCCAGTGAAGCTGGTCGTGTTGGGGGTTCGACTCCCCCCAGGCCCACGTGACAGAGAAGAAGAAGCTCACCGAGGAACAGAAGAAGGATGTCAACGAGAAGGCTGACGCCTTCGAGCGGACCAAGGGCAGCAACAAGCCACCCAAGGAGAAGAAGTGAAGGCTTTCTATCTAAAGGGCGAAGATGCTCCCGACCTCATCAAGGTGTACGCCACGAAGGAAGAGTGGAATAGCATCCTTAATCGACTGGAGTGGACTGATCGGGTCGGTGCTGGCGCCCCAGAGGAGCTGATCCGAATTCTCGAAGTGCTGGGGGTCTGACATCAAAACCCTAGCCAGACAGGTCAAGCGAGGAGTCAGTGCAGGGGAGCCGCTTCCGGCTCCCTGGCCTGTCTTCGATGAGAAGAAGATGTCGTTCCGGCGAGGGTCGATCAGCATGATCGCCGGTCCGCCTGGCTCTATGAAGACAGTGCTTGCGCTCAACGTGGTCCGGCAGATGGGCGACAAGGTGCCCACGCTGTACCACTCCTCGGACTCGGATGACTTCACCATGGCATCGAGAACCCTCTCGATGCTGACCGGAACGCCGACCGATGAGACAGAGCTGTGGGTGATGGGCCAGAAGGCCTTGGCCTACGAGACGCTCAAGGACATGGATCACATCAGGTGGTCCTTCCGCTCCAGCCCTACGCTGGAGCACATGTGGCGGGAGGCGGAAGCTTTCCGTGAGCTGAACGGCGAGTACCCTCACCACACGGTGATCGACATCATGATGGACATCGACTACGAGGGAGCGGGCGAGCAGAACTACTGGGCACTGATGGCCGAGCTTAAGGATCTGGCACGTGAGCAAGAGACCGCTGTCACTATTGTGCATCACACTTCGGAGGGGGCAAAGGCGGGCTCTCCTCCACCTCGAAGTGCCATCATGGGGAAGGCCAATCAGCTACCCACGCTCATACTCACGCTGTGGGGTGACGCTTATGCTGGTACACTTGACGTGGCCACAGTGAAGAACCGCTTTGGTCCTCAGGACCCGATGGGCCGGAAGTTCCTGACGATGACAGCAAACCCTGCTATCTGCCTGATCGAAGAGAGGGAGCCGGATGCTCCCCTGCTGTTCAAGGACGGGACGTCTGTCGCAGAAGAAGACAAGATCAATGTGTGGAGCGAAGGCGAAGCCTCGCTCCCGGAGAACCGGACTTCGTCCGGATCGTGGGAGGATGAGTGATGGCCGAACGATACAATGAGGCATACTTGCTGGTGGCCAACGAGGAATATGCCGCCCTGGTGGCCGACAGTAAGTTCTTGGAGAACTTGCAGGATGCGGGTGTCGACAACTGGGAAGGCTACCACTACGGCTGGACCGGATTCGAGGACGACTGATGGCAACCTGTCCGTCATGTCAGGGCTGCGGCCAGAAGGTGAATGTGTACGTGGTGTACGACTCGGAAGGTAATGAGCATACGCACCAGCAGGCAGACCCTTGCTCTGGGTGCGGCGGATCGGGAGAGGTGAACTGATGAGTGTAGTAACAGACGTCGTGGCCATCACGAGCTACCGGCCCAACCTGGTGCGCGTCGCAAGCGCGCTCGATGAGTTCTACCAGCGTCGCTACAAGGGTGTTGAGTTCGGATCGGAAGAGGCTATCCTCGATTACGATCACGACTACTACGACAACATCCAGGTCGGACCCAAGGTGGGTGGTGCCAGCATCCTATGGTTCACCCTGAACCACCAGAGTGCAGACAACTTCGTTGATCTCCTGAGGGAGCGTGGCATCAAGGGCGTCACTCTGTGGATCGATGCCGAGACGAGCGACGACACTGAGGTGGTGACTCTGTGAACTGCGGTAACGGAAGTCCTCACGGTCCTCACGTCTGGACCGATGAGATGCGCAGAACGTGGGCTTGTGGTGGCGTCTAAGCGAGGCTGCAAAGGCTGTGGTTCGGTCACCCGCAAGGTGACCGCCCCCGGTCCACGGTGCGCCACCTGCCACAGGGAGGCCAGGAAGGCCTCTAGGCGGGCCTCTCACGGCCGTTGGATACTCAAGACCTACGGACTTACCCTAGAGCAGTACGAGGCTCTGTACGAGGCACAGGGAGGCGTCTGCTACATCTGCCGCAGGGCTACCGGGAAGACCCGAAGGCTTGCGGTTGATCACTGCCATGTGACAGGATGGGTCAGAGGCTTGCTCTGCAAGCCCTGCAACTCCATTCTTGCTCACGCAAGAGATGACGTGGACTTCTTCCACAGGGCGGACCGGTACCTTGTCGATCCGCCCGCGTTCTACACGATAGGAAAGGTGAAGCCTGATGGAACCTAACGGCGGTATCGGCGCAGGCTTGACGGACGAGGAGCTGGAAGCCGTGCACACCTGCCTCTACGATATGGTCTACTACGGCGACGACTCCGTGGTGTACGGCGACGGCCTCTACTCTTCCAGTCTGAGGTCAGCTCTAGCTAAGGTGGACAATGAGGCGAAGAAGCGAAAGCTTTGGTGGGCACGATAAGGAATTCCCGCTCTACCCCATCAGCCCAATCCTTCAGTCATACGGCGGACAGCCTGTGGCTGAGGGCCTCGGATGGAAACCCTACAACTGCCCCTGGCACGGAGACCGAGACGCCTCCGGCTCGGTCAACACAGAGAAGCAGGTCTTCAACTGTCATGCAGCCGACTGCCCCAAAGGCAACGCGGTCCAAGTCATAATGCAATGGGAGCAGGTGAGCTACGCTGAGGCTCAGCAAAGAGCAGAAGCAATATCAGGAACGAGCCTGGGAGGAGTACAGCAAGCATCTGGGCGACGCGGAAGAATGGCTGGAGGGTCGCGGTCTGGCTCTGGAGTTCGCAGCTTCAAGAGGACTTGGCGTAGTTGAAAATCCTCTGCCTGGTCACGAAGCCATGCGAGGCTACCTCGCCATCCCGTACCTGACGCGGACCGGCCCCGTGAACATGCAATTCAGATGTATCCAGAACCACAACTGCAAGGAGATCCCGAACCATTCGAAGTATCTGAAGCGCAAAGGATCTCCGGTCAATATCTACGGCGTGCAGTCCATCGCCTGGGCCACCGACTGGATCGTGGTGACCGAAGGGGAGATCGACGCCCTGACGTGGCAGCAGATCGGAGTACCGGCACTCGCGGTGCCGGGTGCCGAGAACTGGAAGGACTACTGGGGCAACTTGCTGGAAGACTTCAGCCGTGTATACTTGGCTGAGGACGGAGACAACGCAGGCAAGGATCTGTGGATCGCGATGTCCGAGCACATCGACCAGTCCAACACGATGGTAGTCCGCATGCGGATGCCGGACGGAGAAGACAGTAACTCGATGTACCTGAAGCAGGGCAAAGACTACCTTCTCGGAAGGATCAAGAAGTGAGTGCACGCGAGGCTGGCACGAACGCCGAGAGGGCGTTCGCCGAATGGGTTCATGAGCTGATCGACGACATCGATTACCTGGACCTTATCGCCAGGGCGGAACATGCCGGAGTGTCCGTGGACGATCTAGACGTGGCGTACATGGAAGCAGATGTCAGTGTGATGTGGCTTACGCCGGTCAAGAAGGAGCAGTCCGAATGAGCGTGTTCGTCATCATCAACGAGTGGCAGTCGGCTATCGACGACGCCACTGGTTCTAGTATCGTGGACTACAAGTTCTTCAGCTCGGAGAGTGCCGCGTGGTTCGCTTTGCGGGACATCGCTCACGCCTTCGAGGATGACATCGACTACGACGCCACCAGCTACACAGTCGAGAGCCCCTCGCCCGGCATCGACTACGAAGAGTACTACATCCAGGAGTTGACCAAGGCGTGATCGAGTTCAAGCAGTACGGCAAGACGTCACGACTGTTCCGTGACGTGGTGATCACCGAGAAGATCGACGGCACCAACTCGGCTGTCATCATCGAGAAGGTCGAGCCGACCACTCTCATCCAGACCCTGTGGAACAAGTACTTCGGCAAATCTGAGTCGTTCGTGTTGTCGGTCGTCGAACATGAGGGCGAGTTCTACAACGTTGCGGCGCAGAGCCGCAACCGACTGATCGTCCCTGGCAAGACGACCGACAACTACGGATTCGCTCGCTGGGTGCAGGCCAACGCCGAACAACTCGTCACCCTCCTTGGTGGGGGTCGTCACTACGGCGAGTGGTGGGGTCAGGGCATCGCCCGGAAATACGACATGCAGCGCAAGTCGTTCAGCCTGTTCAACACGCACAAGCACCGGAGTCTGGTGGTGGCTGAGCTGGTAGGTGATGCCTACCTGACCGTGGTGCCCACACTGTACGAGGGTGAGTTCAACCAGGACGCCATCTTCAACGCGATGCACAACCTGTTCGAGTTCGGTTCGGTGGCCTCGCCCGGCTTCAAGAAGCCCGAGGGTATCTGCATCTTCCATGAGCAGTCCAAGCAGGTCTTCAAGGTCACTCTTGACAACCAAGACAAAGGGAAGTGGGAGCTTGTCTGACGAGAAGGAACACCCGACCCTCGAACCGCGACCGACGAAGAAGGAAGAGGAAGTCAAGTGACCAAGTGGAACGACATTCCGTTCAACAAGGACGACTCGCCCGAGGACAAGGCGGACAACTTCGACCGACAGTACGACGAGAACGGCGGGAACGACGAGCCCGAGGACAACAACCCGTACTCCAAGGAGAACTTCAACAAGTGAGTCACGAGCGAGGCGAGGACCAGGACTCCACCGAGGAGAAGGCTGGTCACGACGAGGATCACCCCAGCTCGATCGAGGAGGACGAGTGAGCACTCGGTTCGTCCTGGACGTCGATATGGAAAAGCATGGCATCCACGCTGCCGCCACGCTGCACTTCGAGTTCTCTGGTGACTGGTCGAACGTCTACGACGACGTTCCGGCTGACGAGGAAGAGGCCCGAAGCTGGTTCGTCAAGGAAGTGCAGACCGCGTTGGAGCAGTATCAGGGTGAGGCGAGTCACAGTCACACGGAGCCGGGGACGGCTCCTGCTGAGGATCGAAGTGAGTAAGTACGAGAAGTGGCAGCGGGCCGCAGAGGACAAGAAGCAGTCCGAGCTTGAGCACCTGGACTCTCAGGGCGGCAGCACGCAAGACAGGTACGAGGAGACCGAAAGTTTGCTCAGGCAGGCGGCCCAGAACGAAGCCGAGCGGTGGAAGGATCTGACCGATGGGTAAGAAGTACGACGCATGGCAGGACGCGCGGACGTCCAGCAAGCAGACCGAGAGTCGGCTGTCCGACGTCCGTGGCGGCAGTACCAAGGATGCTTACAGCGAGGCTGTGACCAACCGGCAGCAGGCCTCACTCAACGAGGCCGACACCTATGAGCAGTTCATCACCGACCCGGAGGGCTGACAGTGTGCCCAAACTCCAGTAACGGCCAGCACAACTACCAGCTTCAGGCGATCATCAGCCAGGGCGAGACGATCATCGTGAAGGTCTGCCTACTCTGCGGCTCGGAGGGTTGATGCTAGGCCTGTTCATTCTCTGCTGCGTAGTCCTGTTCATCGCGTTCACGATGGACTGAGGGCACAAAAAAAGAGGCCCCGGGGATTAACCCGGGGCCTTCTTCTTGCTCGCTTACTTCAGGCCAGCTCCACCATCGGAACTGACGACGCCCGCAAGGGCGCCCTTGATCAGGCTCAGTGCAGCCGCAGCCGCAGCGATCCCGGCATCCTTGGCGGTACTGAGGTCGCTTACGCTGAACGCCGACAGGAACGTGAATGCGGCGGTAGCCGCAACACGCTCAACCAGGTCGATCGTGTACTTCTTCATTTGCTACCCTTTCGGTTCTTGCCCTTGACGGGCTTGGCTACCTTCGCAGGCAGGGCGCCACCCTTTTTGGGTGGCGTTCCCTTTCGTGCACTCTTGGTGTGAACACCATCGGCAGGTCCGCCGAAGGTTCCTTTAGGCTTGGCTGCCATATCGGTCTCGCAATCTCTGGATGGCCTGGGCCGTCTCTAGTGTGATGATACCGCTAGGGCTGATGCCGTTGATATGCTGCAACCCTTTGATGTGGTTGATAGTCGGTTCGTCCATCTCGCCAGTCTCAGCGCACGACAGCGTGCGCTGGATATCCTGGATGGTGTCAGGCGCGTACACCAAGAACGGACTCCTCGGCTGTGGCTTGTACCAGGCGGGGACAGAGTCAGGGACGTCGTGACTCAGGTGATTCATGCTCCCACCTTGACGGCGATGCGGTGGACTTCGTCCTTCACCACATCCACCTTGCCGGACAGTTCCTCTACCTCTGCCCGCTGGGTAACGAGTCCCTCAAGGACCGCTACCCGCTGAGTCAGGTCCAGGATGTGCAGCTCACTGGATTCCTTGTCGTTCTTCAGTAGGTCCACTTGCTCACTGAGCATGCTCACCGTGTCCGATGCGATCTGGCTCGTGGTGGAGCGCCCCTGAAGGCGCCCACCTATGTAGCCACCAAGCCCTACACCTAGACTACTGGCGACGGTAAGCGCCGATCCGACGTCTATCACATTCCACTCCTTAGACTGATTCGGCTACCGTCCTCAGAACTACAGTCAGGTAACCACCTAGAGCGGCCCCCCCAGGGCCCGGTGGAGCTAGCTGTGTGAACTTCCAGTCGTCGATGACTACCAAGGTTGAGCGATCTTCGATCAGCTCCTGGAACACGACGACATCCCCTTCTCGGGCTAGCTCCTTGAAAGCCTCGAAGCGGGATCGAGCGTACCCATCGGTACCGACTCGCTGGTTACCCTTGTCCTTCTCCTCGTCGAACAGGAGGAAGGTGTGGTTGATCATCCTCTGGCGAATGGAGCCGGGCAGCGCCTTCACCTGCCATCCGTTGAGGATGGCTCCCTTGGTTACGTCTGATCCCCGACTGAGAACGAACTTCAGCTTGATCCATATCTGCCTGCCCGAAGGCTGGGAGATGGTCACGTCGTTCGTCTCGGGGTTGAGCGTCGGTGTGTACGTGAGTGACGGCCACTCGGTTCCCTGGATGTCGATGATCGACAGTGCCAGGTTGCCTGCCAGCGGGTCTGGCGTAGACACCGACATGAACTTGTACAGCTTCGGCTCTTCCGTGTTGTACCTGATCCTGCCCGTCCGGAGATATCCGGTTGGGTACAGGTCGGTAGCCGACTGGAGCCAGATGCTGTTACCGGCGATGGTGTACACGACCCTGCCGGACGCCCCGAAGATGGACACCGAGGAGACCGTGCCGGTCTGGTTGGGAGAGTACACGTCGCGGGCGTAGGCGTACCGCAGGACGCTCGTGGAGGCCTCGGTGTACGCGGTACCCAGGTCGACCCTGAAGACGCCTGTAGCGCCGTCGTGTGCGTTCGTGGTGCCCACGTACATAAAGCGGTCGAACCCTGCCAGCGACTGGCATCCGCCGGTCGGCTGGAACAGAAGCGGCCCGTACGAGATGTCACCACCGGCGTCCAGCTCGCCCACCCTGAAGCCCTTGTTGGTAGCGATGCCGACAAAGGTTCCGACGTAGGCGTAGACAGTCCTGACCAGCTCCCCTCGGGGGAGCTGTGCCGTGACGATAGGAACGAACACCTCGGTGGTGGACGACAGGTCGGACACGAACCTGTAGATAGACGAGTCGGTCGCGTTCTGGCCTGCTGCGTAGATAGCGCTCGGGCCTTCGGTGGCTGAAGTCCACTGCCACGTGGTATCCGGATGCGCCATCACTATGCCGAAGCCGCCGACCCACGTGGTGGGCAGCGCCGGGGCCCCAGTCCCGGTGCCGTTGATGTCCAGGATGTACAGAGTGTTGTTCCAGCCTGCTATCAGGCGCTGCTTGACAACCTCGATCACGCCCGAGGTCAGCGTGCCAGCGGGGTTGTTCCAGATCTTCGTCCCCGCCCCGGTGTCCACGCCCTTCCAGATGCCATCGGTTGCCAGAAGGAACCACGAGGTGCCGAAGTTGGTGAAGCCAAGAGCGGTACCGGCAGAACCTGTGGTGATAGCAGTCCTGGTGGAATCGGTCATCTTGTACAGCAGGTTGCCGTCCATGTAGAAAGCAGCGTCGACCCCCGAAGGGTCGACATACCCTCGCACTCTTGCGAAGGTACCGCCTACGTTGTACTTCGAGACAGGCTGCTTGAGCAGCGTGGCCTGACCGGGAGTCCAGTTGTCCACTCCGAGCGAGTCATCGAATCTCAGGTCGAAGCTGCGGGTGTACGGATTGACAACGTCAGGGTCCTGGTACAGCAGGCCAGCGCCGGAAGTCCAGGAATTCTGGGACCGGAGCCACCAGCCGTAGATGGACTGCTCGCCAGGCTCGGCAGAACTGTCGAACTGCTGCTTCCTGATCTCTGCCATGCCCTCAGAGTAAGGCCACGCATCACGCGTGGCCGACAAGAATGGAATCCCTCCAAGGGCGTAGTCGAACTGATAGTCCGACAGCGCGTAGCCACCAGAGTTGGGCGTGCCCGGCAGGAAGTTGGAGATCTGCCACGGAATCGGATGGACGATGTCTGCCATCAGGCTCACGCCTCCCTATAGGTACCCTGGATCGTGATGACCGTCGAGCTGTTGATGTCGTTCGTCTGGATGATGATGTTGTCGTACCGCCTGAGTGTCGCACCGGTAAGCCCGGTGTCGGCCGCGAAGGCGGGCATGATGCAGACGCCGTCAACAACACCGCTGACGGATCCGGCGACGTATCCGAACATCGCCTGTCGGGTGGTGTTCGGTCCATTGCCGTCCCGGAAGGGCGCGGTCGGGAACTGTACCGCGACTCCTGCGGATCCGGTGCCCGTCGCGGAGAACACGGCGTAGATCTCGAAGGTGACCATCTTGCCGACCTTCTTGTACCAGCCCACGTTGGTCCCGAGGGTCGGCAGGCCGGTGCCCGACCAGACGGGAGTGAACGAAGTCCACGTAGTGGTGGTCAGGCTGATGTCATTGCCCAGCAGGTTGCCAGTGGCGGTTACGCTACCACTGGTGGTCAACGATCCCGTGAGCCCGAGGAAGCCGGAGCCGGAGCGCTGAAGGACTACATCAGCGGCACCTGATCCACTGCCCCAGCTCATATCGCCTTCAGCTGTGATCTGGAGTCTGTCGTTGGTGTCCGCAGTTACGTTGGTACGGATCGCCACACCAGCAGCAGAGGTTCGCTGGAACAGTACGGGGTTCGACGTGAAGGACGGACCGCCGGTGAAGGTGACCGATCCGCTGATGGTAGGAGTTCCGGTGAATGTGCCAGCCAGAGAGCCGCCACCGGTTACGGTGGGGTTCGTGATGGTCGGGGTGTTGATCGTCGGGCTGGTAAGAGTGGCACCAGTGAAGGTACCGCCTGAAGCGGTACCTCCTATGGTGGGGTTGTTGATGATCGGGGCGGTCAGCGTCTTGTTGGTCAGAGTCTGGACCGAGTTGGTGTCCACGAAGGCGCCAGAAATGCCATGGACTCCAGTCGTGGACGCTTCGTGCGTCCTTGAGTCTGTGAAGTCGATGGCCGAGGACGTGTGGCGGACCACAGCACCAGCGTTGTGGGTCGAGGCCGACGTGCCGTCGTAGGCCCGGGTCACCGTGAAGTTGCTCGGGCCGCCAGAAGTGACGAGCACCAGTTCCTCAGTGGCGGAACCGTAGTCCAGTGAGATGATGTAAGGGAACGAGCCGGGCCAGCCGGTAGAGCTGGCCACCTGGATGCTCGTATCGCCAGGGTTGGCGGTCACCTGAAGGTTGGTAACCGCAGCGATAGACGAATAGAAGCGAGAGTTCGGCATGGTCCTCCTCAGCCATTGCTCGGCAGCGAAGCTGCCTGCCCGAGGGTGTCGGCTATGCCGATCACCCGTTGAAAGTCTGATACGAGTCGAACAGACGCTGAAGCCGTGTACGCTCTTCTGCCAGCCTCTGCTGGTACAAGGCCATGTAATACTTAGAGGCGTTGCTTCCGGCCCCTGTAGGCACCAGTGGGGCCCTCTCGGTGGCCTCTATGGCCTGCTGCTGGAGTCGTGCAGACTCGTACGCAGGAAGCAGGCGCCAGCAGGCGCCGTACGTGATGAGATCGATGTACCGTTCGGGGTATCCGGTGGTCGTGGCGAAGTCGTCCGTGCCGTTCACCAGGGTGTTCGGCTTCTTGATGTACTCGACTCGCACGTTCCTGCCCGGGACGATGAAGTCACGCATGATCTGAAGAGACTTGCCGGTAGGCGCGGGGGTAGGCTTGACCTGACCCGAAGTGGTTGAAGCCGAAGGGTTGAACCTCCACGAGGACAGCGGGAACCACACGGCTGAAGGCCCGATGGTGTTGACCGTGACCTTGTACACGTCTTCGACGTCGGCGGGGAGAGGGTACTCGTAGCGTGCCGCGATCTTCGGGAACTCGGTGTCGCCGAACACCCACAAGTCCGGGTAGGTGGCGTTGATCGTGTCGTTGATCGCCTCTTTCACCCTGGCTCGGGGGTACATCGGGTCGTCGGTGACGATCGCGAGGTTCGAGTGAGCAGCCGCCGTTGTCCCTTCTACTCCCCGCCCGTTGATGCCTGCGGTTACAGTGACCGTTCCGGTAGAACGGTCGTAGTTCTTGACGAGCAGAAGCTCGTCACCGATCTCCACCAGGCCCTTGGAGATGTTGGTGACCGTCTCCGGGTCCACCATGAAGACGGTATCGGCCGACGTCATGTCGGCCGTGAGGTTGGAGATCGATGCCTGATCTCGGGTATAGCCAAGCAGCTGCTGCTTCACTCGGCTGACTAGCTGATCGAAAGTGACAGCCACTTGGACTCCTCAGGATAGGCGGATAGCTGTGATGCCAGCGGATACGCCGATGTTGTTTGATCCGTTATTGATCGACCTGACTCCGATGGCGGTCACGCCATCGAGCACAAGGAAGAACTGGTATCGGTACGGGACTCCGAGGATCGCGCCACTGGATAGTACGTGATTCGACGAGCCAACGAAGAAGTGGCTGTTGTTGGCCACGGTGGGTGTGCCGTTACCGTACGCGATACGGTTGATGTCGATCCGGTACTTACCGGCAGGCGGGGTCAGCGTGCAGAACACGTTGGCCGCAGTGACCGGAAGCTCGAACCCGGTATCCTTCAGGATGTCCGCTGTAGGCTCGAACTCGTGTACTGATAACTGTCCCATCAGGCACCCGCGATGGTCACGGTGACCGTGCCACCACCACCGATGGCGGTACCGACAACGGCTCGGGCGAAGCGGTAGGCAACGCCGGTCTTGCTGAGGTCTACATTGACGCCGGTCGCAAGAGCGGCCGAAGTTACCAGAGGAATCCAGTCCGTGTTGTTATGCGACCCCTGAAGGATGACCGTCCCTGAAGTGACGGTTCCGTTCACCACTATCGCAGCGGTGATGTTCGCACGGGCAGCGCCGAAGTCGTAAGCTGTTCCGTTGCCGGTCGTGGCTGCGGTCAGTGAAGTCACCGCAGCCGCAGTCCCTGCGGCCACCAGGAGAGCAGAGCCTCCGGAGCCAGGAACTGCGATGCTGGCCGTAGCCGTGCCGTCTGTCACCTTGATAGGCCACGCTGACGCTGTAGCGGCAGCCGTACCCTGGTTGGCTGTGACCGTGCCAGCTACGGTCTGCGTACCAGTCGGGGATATAGGAACAGTCCCCTCGATCCTTACTGTATTCTCAGCCATGGGATTCGGCCTCCTTCATCGCCATGTCGGTAGCCCACTGCTTGGTCGAGCGAGGCTCAAGGCCTTGCCGACGAGCGGACTCGTAGTTGTCAAGCTCTCGGTCCCACGCCTTCTGGCGTGTGCCGTAGTCACCGTTCACGGCGGGGGAAAGTTGAAGTCCCTTGGACCTGACGCACTCTCCCCAGGTTTCGTGGTCCTGCGTCAGGCAGGTGGAAGAGCAGCTCATTTGCCCTTCCTTCCGCACTGGCATTCCGAAGCGCCGCCACCGCACTTGGGGCAGCGGGGATCCTTGTCCGGCCGGATAGGCATCAGCGCTCACCTTCCAGTCCGATGGCTTCGATCTTCGACCAAGGGACGAGGACGATCTCCGTCTGCGGTGACACATGGATAGACCAGCGGAACTTGACGAACGTGTCGTCGAAGTCGAGGACTTCAAGGCCGGTAAGGGTTCGTCCGCCCTTTTCGAGGGAGACGATGGACCCCTTCTTGAGCAGCCCTCCGGGGGCTGCTTCCTTCTTGGCTACTGCCATCACTTGAACCTCTCCATGCGGATAGCGTGAAGGCCCCAGTCCTTGACTTCCTCAAGGCCCGTGAGTGCGAGGGACTTCTCTCGCCCGTCAGGAGCAAGCTCGTTGATCAACAGGGCCAGCTCCAAGGCCTTGCCTGCGATCTTGCCGTACCGTTCGATCTGGTCAGTGCTGGAGTTGACCAGGCTGAACCTGTTTTCGATATCCTCAGGACTCATGCCACGTATCCTTCGCTTACCTTGTAGATGTCGGAACGGAACGTGTTGTGCCCCAGGACCGCTGTCTGTTCTTTCACTGCATCGCTGCTCACGGCAGCAGACTTCTCGTAGCTGTTGGCCAAAGGTTTGGCGGCGTCGAGAACGCCGCTCGCCTTGTCGGTGTTAGTCGGAGTACTGACCATCGGTGTCTGCATAGATTCCCTGCGCAAACGAGTCGTGGTTGCTGCCGAGTTCGGACGCCTGGTGCAGGCCCATAGTGCGGAACAGGCCGACTTCCAGGATGCCCTTCTCGTTGCCGTTGACGACGGTAGTCTTGCCACCAGGACCGGCAGGCTCCATGCGCGAGCCACCCCAGTCCTCCATGTCGGAGTTGCGGGACTCCAGCTCTTCGGGAGCTGGCTCCTTCTCCGGGTTCTTGTACAGGTCGGACATCACTTACCTCCCTTGCGGCCCTTGGCCGCCATCTTGGCCATCTTGGCGTTGCCGTACTTCTTGCGGCCAGCGGCTGCGGCTATAGCCGCGCCCTTCTTGCCTCCACCAGCAGCCTTGGCGACCGCGGCGAAGCGCCCACCCTGACCGAGTGGCGCCTTCTTGTTCGGCTTGGCAGCCATGATCCTCAGTTCCTTTCGATGATGGCCCAGTTGTACACGCATACATCCGAGGCTGCTGACTTGATCTGGAAGGAAGTGCCCGCCGTCAAGGCGGACACGTAGGGTGCGGTGGTGTTGGTGC
>Ga0307509_10002918_pt1 | contig 26968 bp, 17 predicted proteins | sample 10_EM_MG_FD_202245 | JGI IMG/M metagenome (GOLD analysis project Ga0307509, IMG submission 202245) | Populus trichocarpa ectomycorrhiza microbial communities from riparian zone in the Pacific Northwest, United States - 10_EM | ecosystem: Host-associated > Plants > Roots > Unclassified | place... | reverse complement strand
TTTGTCCCCCCCCCCCCCCTCCTACATCCCCCACACCCACCCCCCCCCCCCCCCACCCCCCACGCCCCCCCCCCCCCCCCCCCCCCATCCCCCATCCCCCCATCCCCCCATTCTCTTGATCCCACTGCCCCCCCCTCCCCCCGCCATCATTGATACCCCCCCCCTCTGTGGCCCCACTTTCCTCCTCCGCTGCTGCCGCTACTGCTGCTGCTCGGGTATAACCCTTTCGCCCCACGATAGCTCGCCGCCTCCGCCTCATTTCCGCCCCGGTCCCCGCTATAACTTGTGGGTGACGAATTATCTTTCCTTACCCGGCTGTCTTTTGTCACTGGGAGTTTTTAACTTTTAAAAGTCCTCTCTGCTAACCAATGCTTGAGGGGGGGGGGGCATATATGAAGAAGGCTAGGAATTATTGAGAAGAAAAAGACCCCAAAACGAAAAGAAAAGAAAAGAAAAAACACATTGAATAGAAGGACCCTCGTGAGCAACGCAAAGAACCACTTGAATCAATCGCTGCCCCAGTTACCGCTTTTGTATATGTATAAAAATCACTAAGGTAAGGTTCTTGTCCCTTCCCGTGTTTTATGTACTATTTATGATTCGCTACTTCTATTTATTTTTCTGCATTATCGAGTTCTCATGATAGCCTTCCTCCTGCTCTCTTTGGTTCAGATTTGATAGTGAAGATAATTACTCATGCTAAAAGGCAGTCTCTCTGGGTCTTTCTCTCCCCCATACTTCTTCACGAGGGCCCAAGCCGTACCCAACATCCACTACCACCAAACAACCCCCCCCCCCCAATACCTTTTTTCCTTATTGAAAAAGAAAAACAATGATGGCATCACATACCCCCAACGGCATGGAGATAGACCAGTTTCCACACCCAGCTTCGACGAACAGCTCTCGTCGCTTCGAAAGTTTGCCCTCCATCGGAGCCGTGTTTAGGGATTTTCCTTTACTCAACAATAACCCCGTCCCGGGACTCTTTGTCACTGGCTCGGAATCAGAGCCAAGGGTTCCCGGGGGCCTTCCGCCGAAAAAATGGGGCCCCTCCGACACTGATCGGCGGCATTACGGTGTTCCGAAACAACAGCATACCCAACTACATAGTTACCGACATCACAATCATCCCTACTCTTTTCAACCTTCACAACATTTACAACTAGGTAGTGGAGTGGGTAAAATTGGTAGAAGAAGTGGGGGATCAGAAGCCTCCTCGCAACACTCCTACTCACATAAGCCCATTGACCGCGGCAGCGCCCGTGAGCCAGAGCGTTCATGGGGAGCTGACCGACCAGCAACATCCATCTCGAGTCCAGGCCTGCCTGGTGCATCTACGTCAAGCCACGTACAGCAGCAACATGAAGAACCGCAGCGTCAACGGCGACAACAACAACAACCACCTCCACTACCACCACCTCCACCTCCACCTATACTGTCACCCATCAGTTCCTGGGCCAACAGTAATAGGCCAGAACGCTCTGGGTCGCCGCAATTGAGTCCTACCATCACAGATGGATATCCGCAGGAATATAGCGTTAATGACTCGGACACTGGGAATGGGGGATATTCCGAAAATGGCGATTCGCTGTCGGACCTCACCAATAGTGTTCATGGGGACTCCTATAGTCATACTGGGAGCATTGGGCCCCCCTATGTAAGGCAATTTTCTTGCGCAAAATGCAAAGCAATATTCAAATGCGACTCACTTCGTAGGTAAGAATTAACGCATTTCATTCGAATGTGCCAACGATCAATATCATTAGCCCCCATCCCCCCCCCCTTCCCAACGTGGCAGCTGTCGTCAGCCGGGAAAGGGGAAGAAGAAAAATCATGAGACGAAGGGAAAAGAAAGAAAGAAGAGATGTTCGGGCATTGTGCGGTGTCATGAGTGAAGAGACTTTTCTTTCTTCTCGCCCTTATCGTTTCTGACTCGTCCAAATGCTTCGGGTTCTTGTTTGTCTCCTGTTTTTCGTGACTAATAATTTCTAGGAAACATGAGATGAAACATACGAAGCCCTTTAAATGTCAAGTTTTAGGTTGTAAGAGGACTGCAGGATTTAGCTCCGTTAATGACATGAACCGCCACATGAACTCCGTTCATAGGAGGCATATATCAGGCCCCGCCGTGGGATATGACTGTCAATACGATCACTGCCGGGACAACGGGAAGATCTTTTTCAGACTGGATAATTTTAGGAACCATCTAAAGAAAAAACATGGGCCTAAGGGACCACAGGAGGGGTTGGAAGAATTTTTGAAGAGGTGTGTTTTTTTGCCCCCCCTCTCTTTATTTTTATTTTACTTTTCTGCATTTTCGTATAAAATTTTGCACTTTGGTACAATACCTTGACTCCCCGCTGGGGATATCGTCACTCGGGGAGGGATCTTTAATAATTCCCTTTCCCTTTCCTTCCTCTCGTTATTCCCCAAATAAACAAATCAAGAGAGAGCAGGAAGTAACGTCTGTGGGGAGCGGCTTTTTCTCTTTTCCCTTTTACAATAAAGAGCGGAAACCGAATGCCGAAGGACACATTCCGCGGATTTCATACCCCCTCATTCCCCTTTGTCGAATCAATTCATGGATACACGCTCGGAACCTGGGCTTTCCGATGTACCAAGCACCCCGATAGCCACGGACAGTCCCGGTCTTCCCCCTATCTCCCCCACTTTCCAGAGGACCCCGCGTGAGCCTTTCCAAACTGCCACGCAGCCCCCGGTCCCGGGTTTCCCCTCCATATCTGACTCTGGTTTTGGCCATGGAAAGTTAATTCCACTTGCTCCCAAGAACCTTGTACCAGAAGCTTTGGATGCCGGTAACGACGATCGCATGGACTTGGATTTTGAGGAGCCTATCGCCCGAACTTACAAACCGAGCGGTGTCAAGCCAAGTGAAGGGCCAAGTGGTAACAATTTTGCCAATTCGGGAGCAAAGGACCAGGAGCCTGGAGCCACTGTTAGCGATAGTAGATCGATGGAAAGGAAACGGAGGATAAGTGAGATCGATAGGATGATTGAAAGACTAACCTCGGAGAAGGATAAGCTGGTATACGAGGAACAGGTCGAATCCGATAGAGGCAGTTACCCCACCCAATCCCAGAGGGCGCCCCAGGACCCCCAGACCGTTGTTTCAGGACCTAACGGGCCCAGCTCTAAGAGGATTGCCTTGGGAAGGATTGAGGAAAGCGACCCAGACCACGGCATGCGCGGGGGCAATGAACCAGGTGTTCTACCCGATTCTGAGAGATCAAGTGCTAGCCACGCGCTTCGGGGCTATATCCAGCAGGCAACTACTCAGGATCCATGGCCAGGGAGGTGGCTAAATCCCAACACTGACCCCCGTAGCCCAGATGCAGTGGATAAGGACCGCGCCAGCGCACTATCTCCCCAGGGGACCATGACAGTTTCTTCACCAACGGGGACCACCGCAGCCACAGAGGTATCACAGCAGCCACATCCAGCTGAGGGCCGGCTTCGGCTCTCACCGCCCTTGGCCATGGGATTACGAGCTCAGCGTGGTGCGATACCAAATAAGCAAGCAGGCACCAAGTACGCCGGGAATGCCGCTCAACTGAGGCTTGGACCTGGACCCAGTTCGGGATTACAAAAAGGCCCTGCTGTCTGCCTGGTCTGTGCAAAGACATTTCACAGGCCGAGCGAATTAAAGTAAGAGCACTACCATAAACACTAACAATAATAAGGGGAGGATTATAGTCTGTGCATATATAGGAATTATGCCTGGGTGACCCTGCCGGGCCATCCGGGGGACTGCCCTGGCGTAGTAAGGCAATGCTGACGTTTTCTCAGGAAACACATGAAACGCCACTCACGCCCGTTTGCCTGTACCTTCCGGGGATGTGGGAAATCATTCGGTTCGAAGAACGACTGGAAGCGTCACGAAAACAGTCAACACTTCCAACTCGAGTTGTGGAAGTGCGGGGTCATCGCTCCCAAGTCCACCGGTCTCTGTGGTAAACTTTCGTTTCGGAGGGAGTCTCATATCACGCACTTGAAGAACGCGCACAACATTATTGATAAGCAAGAGATTCAAAAATCGACCAACGAAGCACACATTGGCCGCAACAACTTCAAGACATTCTGGTGCGGCTTCTGTCCCAAGGAGAGGGGCGGGTTGATAATAAAGGGCTGTGTTGTGCAGCTAAAGAAGAAGGGATTGGATGGCTGGGACGAACGGTTCGACCACCTAGGGAAGCATTTTGAGGAGGGGAATCATATCAAGGATTACATGTTTCATGAAGACGATGTGTTTGGGGATTTGCATTCCACAGAGGAGGACGAGGATGACGAGGACGAGGCAGACGATAACAGAGAGGGCGACGACGACGACATGGGCGAGGAACGACCCATCATCGAATCCACGGCGCCGCCCGATGAGGAAAAGGCAGAGAAGTTGCAGCCTTCCCAACTCACCACCACACAAAAAGACGAGAAGGGCAACAAGAAGGACAGGAGATGGTATTGCGTAAGTCGCGGAGAAAAAGATCGCATACAACTCACTCACTTCTGCAAGCTTCTAACGTTTTACCTTTTTGATTACTATAGTGCAAACACAATGTAGGGCGGTGTTCTGACCCTGGCCCGTATACCGTGGGCCTAACAGATTCGTGTATTCAGTGCTGCCACGAACGATGTTCGGCATGCTCGATTGAAGAGAGGGGGTAAAGGAGTCTGGCGATCATCTATCACTCGGTTCATTTTAATAGGATTTCATGTTTTTATTATCATGTCATTTTTCCCGTGGTTGCCATCATTACCATTCTTAGTTGTCCCAGCCTTCTTTTTTTTTCTTCTTTCACCCATCTACTTTTTTACTCCCATGACCTTTTCGCTTTACTCGAGGATGGGGGTAATTCGAATCAACGGTTGTTGTACAGTTAGATTTTCTTTCTCCTTTTTCCCTTTTTTGTAGTTTCGACAGGTTAGAGAGAGGTCATTCGATTGGAGTTTTTTATTCCCGAGAAAGTGACGCGAAGCAAGGGGGGAGAGGGAAGAAAGAGGAATAAGCAGGAGCAAATGGGAAGATGAAAGCAGGGGGGCGATGAGGATGGTATGATGAGAGGAGTGGAGGAGAAGGGGGGAGAACTGGATAATCACATAGCATCACTCGGACATTAGTGTTCAGACAAATGCACACAAGCTCGCTCTCACTCACTAACTAGCATACTAACACCACGTATCCTCGCTCACTTTTATTCCCTACCCACCCACTCACTCATTTGCCCACCCTTCATGCGTCCTTACAATCCCTACCTACTTGACCACATACATACTCCCTCCTAGTCAGTAGGGCTAACAGCTAACGATTGGGGGGAAGAAGAAAAAAGAAAGAAAAGCTCCTGATAGATAGATGCACGGACAGCCCCGAAAAAAAAGGACGAAGGGAAAAAGAAGGGGCTTTTCTTGGTGCTGAACTCCCTCCCTCCCCAAGCCCCAATCTATCTCTATTTTAATTCCCAAAAACACGTCGTGCCCGTGGACGAAATATATCGTACTCAACGATAAGAAGATCGAAAGGTGCAAAAAGCGTGCGCATATCATACGTGCGGGAAAATCTTTTTTTTTTTATACACTACCCCATTTTTCATCGGCACATTACACTATTATTATTATTATCATTATCATTATTATCATACCAGTAATAAAAATATTAAAAAAAGCCTGTATCCCTTTCGTCCGCGAGCGGCGCCCAGAAAAGGTGATAGTTGAGAAAGGAACGGACGTGTGGTTCTGGATGGAGGGAGGAGGAGGAGTATTCCTTTCCTTAATTGGAAAAACAAAATCATCAGAGTTTCGAAGAAAAAAAAACTGCGGGTTCATTTTTTCTGGCGATTTCCTTGGACGACGGATACGACCGACCGACAGACCGACCGACCGACCGGCAGCGGTAAGTTAGGAGGGGATTTTTATTTATTTATTCATTCGCTGGAGGATGGCCGATGAGGGAAGAGGTGGAGAGGGAGAGGGGGTACTGTATGATACTCGAGTACAGTGCAGTGAAGTGAGGAGTCGGTCTGTTTTTATACATTTTTTTTTTTTTTTTTTTTGGGTTGTTTCACATCGTTTTTAATTTTTCGCCGATTTCTCGGTTGCCAAACTAGATCATGGTAAAGCTATCTGCAGGATGGGGTGAATGGATGGATGAGTGGATGGATGGACGAATGGATTATATATTTATTCGTTTAAAGGGGGGGGGGAAAGGGAAAAAATAATAATCATTATTATGGTTAATAGAGAAACATATTTCAATCCGAGATGCTGGATTACCCGATAATACTATACTCGTAACGATATCGCACAGTTGTTTTTTTTAATTTTTACAGTTTAACGGTAAACCGTACTGTACGAGTGCTGTACCTCACCTTTCCATCGTCCCATCATTTCCAGGTGCGTAACTGCGCACCCCTTTCCCTTTCAGCTCCCACCCACCACCACCATCTAATTATTAACTATGTAACTAAACTAACTAGTTAGCCCCCCCATCATCATCATCATCATCACCATCATCAACACACCCAACCCAACCCTGTGGCTCCGCAACGTGTGCGTTGTACTGCTCTCCTTCGCACATACTCAGTCACCTCACTTTTCCTGTACTTCGCACATTTACTTTTTTTTTCTTCTTCTTACCTCTCTCTCTCTCTCTCTCTCTCTCTCTCTCTCTCTCTCTCTCTCTCTCTCCATCCTTTCCCCTTGTTAGGTATGTTATGTAGGGAAACGGAAGGAAGGAAAATAGAAGCCATCCATCAACTCGCACTCACGCCGAGAAGGGGGAGGAGGAGGAGGAGGAAGGGGGCTTTTTTTTCCCCCATCTGACGTATTACGTTTTGGATGATCATACAAATCAAAAAAATAAAATAAAAACAGTTTAAAAAGAAAAGGGGGAGAGAGGGGTGGAGAGGGGTGGAGAGGGTGGATTGGTAACTGTATGTAGGGGGGGCATTGCGCACACACACTCACACACACGCACACGCACACATAGAAGTACTCGTAGATAGGTTAAGATAGCTAAAGATATCGGTAGATATCATAGATAGATAGATACGGTAGGTAGTCTAGTGGGTAAGGGTAGGGTAAGGTAAGGTAGGCGGGCAGGTAAAAAAGTTAGACAGGGCATAGCCACGTAAACGTTTTTCTCTTGCTTGCTTTGCTTCGCTTTCATGCCCGTTTTCTTTTTTTTTATTTATTTCGATTCTATATGTGGAGAAGAAGGGGGGGAGCCTGGGGGAGCCTGAAGGAGGAGGAGGAGGAGGAGCCTGGAGGAGGGGTGAGTGAATGAATGAGCGAGTGAGTGAGTGAGAGTGAGAAGTGAGAGGCACGTAGGGAAAAGGGAAGGGTAGTGAGATGGAAAGGGAGGGAGAAGGACAGGCCAAGTCTTGGCCCCGCCCCGTACTGTACTTTGGCTGGAGCGGGGTGGAAGGGGGCTTATGCGGGATCGGTAGGTGGCTTATCGATAGAAATAAATGAAAAAAAGTGCAGGAGTAAGTTGAGGCGAGGTGATTGGAACCGCGTGAGAACCTGTGAACCAAACACTTCCTAACAGGCGAAGCAAGCAAGCATGTTAATCGGACGACAAAAGAAAGCCTATCTTGGGAGAGATTCGCTAGCATAGCATATCATATCGTCATTATTATTACACCTTTATGATTGGAGGAGGAAGGGGGGTTAGGGTAGATGAGAGAATACGGGGTACTGTGGGATTCAGTGGTATATGGTTGAGGCTCTTTTGAACACTTTTTTTCCTTTCCCTTTTTTCCCTTTTTCCCTTTTCCAAATACCGCGGTGCTAACCGAGCGCCTAAAACGATCCCATCCAAGCGGTTGGCCAGTGAACGTCTGAGCTCGATCTTGTTCCGATGCCGTGCAGCAATCGAAGGTGCGTCTGTCCAGTCTCTTCTCCTGTGTCCGTTCCTCAGGGAAGTCCTCCTGTGTGCGCGCTTTGCTGTGGGTGATCTTTTGTCCAAGGGTTCCTTTTCCTTCGTAGGTCGGGATGGATGGATGGGTGGGTGGATGGATGGGTGTGGGTGGATGGGACAGAGGAGGGAGATCCGCCTGGCTGTTGCCTAGGTTGCTTTTGATGTGCCTGAACTTTTTTCTTGTTCCATCTTATTGGGAGTTGGAGAGTGGTGGTTGTGGTTGTGGTTGTGGTTGTGGTTGTGGTTGTGGTTGTGGTTGTGGTTTCTCCGGGTAGCGATGGCTAGGTAGGGGTGAGAACGGTGCTATTTTACTGCCATGGCTGTGGTGGGATTACCATGGGAGATACTACCGGTAGTAGAGGGAAGGTATCGCACGAATGAGAGGCACATGGGACGGACTTTTTAGGCTTCCTATTCGTGGGGTTCTAGATGTTTTTTCAACTTTCTTTTGGGTCTGGTTCTCACCTCTTGTAATATTGCATTGGAGATGGGGCTGTTTTCTTTTCCTTTTTCCTTTTTTTTCTTTTCCCCTTCTTCTGGTTGTGAACTTTGTTTCTTGTGTGGGCTCTGGTGAAGGGCGGTTTTTCCTCCTATGGCGGGGCGGCATTCGGTGGAGGCGGGGCCGCTTCCCAAATAAAATCACCGTTTTTTATTTTATTTTTAATTTCCTTCCCCAATTCTTATTTTTCTTCGATACAGTAATATATGTTTACGGAAGGCTAATCTGTTTTTGTGCGGTATTCATAGAAACGGGAGATCCCCTGGAATTCCAGATGAGATTGAATTGGATTTTTCGGGGTAAATTTTACTGCCTCCTTCCTGTTGCCCTATGTTTCAATATGGGGTCGACTCAACACCGTGATCAGGATTTGGATGGTGGTGGTGATGAAGGTGATGACGATGAGTATGGGGAACGTTTTTCACAATGATACGTGATCGATAATCGCTATCCTATAGCAATGAGTTGTGTTGGAGAGGAAATAAAAGGAAAAAAAAAGGAATCGATACCAACTGTTGTGCTGTGCTGACCGCAAAAGATCTCACGAACACATCTACTTCCAGTTGCCGGCTGGCAGACCAGACACGCAATGACATCGTGATGGATGGAAGGTGTGTACAATGCTTTCGACGCAGTCTGAGGAAGAAAAAGCAAATAAATGTACACACAGCACCGCGCCGAAAGAAGTGGTGTTTCATTGCGCACGAATTCCACCAAGGGAAAAAGGAAAACTAGCAAAAGAAAGGGCTTGCGCTGGTGCATTTGCTCTCTGGGGAAAACTTTTAGGTGCCGGATTGCATTTTGACGGCGAGCTCCCGAGCGAATCATCCTGCATGGGAACCCTGGCAATGACCTCTGCAAGTCTGCTTCGGGTTAAGAGGAAGGAACGATGGAGTGTGAAGAAGGACACTCACTAGAGCTAAGCAGTATGTACTGTGCTACTATCGATAATACACTGGAAGGAGGCTCAACCAAGGTTATTCACCCCCCCCCCCCCACCTATCCATCTGCGGGTCCCACAGGACCAAGAGCTATCGGCCAACAAGCATTTGGGGCGGTGTCAACAAGCAAGAAGAAAGACGGGATTATTGTGCGCCAATCTCATCCCCCCCCCTTCAAACCGGCAGAGCACGTCGTTAGGATCCCTTACTCGCATTTTGTGCACATCCACCCGCCGGTGCGGTACTAAGTGGGTAGACTGACAGGTACAAAAAAGGCTGTCGGGCCCCCTTCCTCTGTTTCTTTTTAGCTACTATTTCTCACGGATCACTTTCCACTCCCTACCCCCACGTTGCCCTTCTCTCCCCGCCCTCCGCTTCTCTCACTCGGCCATCCCTCCACTCCCACCATACACTCGACATCTTCCACCCGTCCTCTGCTTAGCCAGAGGCTCCTGCTGCGCAATTATCAGAAGAGCCCTCCTGTCTTAGTATATATAGGGCTACTGCCTAGATTTCCTATCATCTCCTGGATTTCCTCCTGGCTTGGAAATCAGACTGTCGAATACATTTTCTGCTATCGCATTTGTCTGCTATAGTAGGCTTCCACCTATACCAGATCCGGGATACCACCGTATAAGCTTCAGGGCTATCGTTTTTCGGACAGAACCTTTCAATTACACTTTCTCTGATATTTCTTCACCTTAGCTTCGACTAAACCCTTTTGAAAGGTGTGTATAACATTTTTTTGTTCCTGCGGTATAAAACTCCGCGAGCTCGGTCCGTTCGCCTTCTTTTTTTTAGCCTTACTCTATTTTCTTCCCCCTGCTTTGATCTGTTGCACAAGGTTAGCATTTCTTTATGCTTCTCTGCATTAAGGGACGAGGCGAGCAATGGAACTATCGTCTGTTTGGTTGGCCTTAGAATTGTCGTGGGAGCTGACGGATGGCCTGATAGGAGTTTACTGAAACACTACAAATAGCACCGCCTCATCGGTGCTGTTTTGTGTCATTCGTCTCTACCTTTTTAGGGCGGCTCAAGCAAGAGAGTAAATAAAAACAGCCCTCTTCATAACTCAAGGCGAACATGTCTCCCTTCCACCAATGGTCGTCGTATTCTTCTCTGGTTCAACCAGAGCTAGCTCGACAAGTCGAGATGTTAACAAGCCTACAACAACTACCCCCAAATAATAACTCATCCACCCTATCGAGCACAATCAATCGCTTCATGGATGACGTACCCACGGGTGTTATAGTTACCAACGACACTCGGAACCTGGGCCCTCCCCGGTCAATGGTGTTGCAAAGCGATATCGCCTACAGCAACCCGGGAAGCAAGTACCAACCGTCTCTGCCAGCGGATAATGAGTCCCTGAGCAGTGGGAACAACAATTCATACTATACCTTCCAATCGCCGACCGAGTCTTCGAGCGGATCTCCCGAGGAAGAGGGATACCGTCGCCAGAGCTCTTCTCCTAGTTCGGAGTATCACGGAGAATATCTTATGTCGCGAGCTAGCGATTTGGATGCCCGGGTGGACCCAAGTCTGGCACCGAGCGGTTTTGTGTGTCCGAAGTTAGTTCATATTTCGAACGGGGACGACCATGGCGAAGAGGGGCATAATGACCTCGTGGAGGACGAGGAGAACGATTACAGATGCCAGCCCACCATGCCCATGTTTCAACCCTACTACGATCGACCCTACTACAATTATGACCAGCACCAGCCCCCTCCTCCAATCGAGGCATACACACAGCAACACGACCATTCCGTGAAGCACGATCATTCCTGCTCCTCAGCGCAAGGCTCCAGACAGAATTCGCCAACCAGGGTGTTGAAATTAAAGACAAACAAGAGCCGCCGGAATAAATGCCCCCCTGGTATGATGAAACCGTTTGCCGCAAGCCCCGGTGAGGGCGAGAAACCCCGGAAACTCCGAGGTGAGAAGGCCCGGGGCCGGGGCGCCGGCAAAAAGCCCAAGGAGCGGAAAGTGTGTCGGGACCACCCCGGAAAAGTGTTTAATCACGCTTCAGATTTTAAGTATGAACCCCCCGCAGCCTTCTCTCACTATCCGGCAACGGGCTAACCACAGCTTACTTGACCATTAGAAAACATATGAACCAGCAACATCTCCGGCCCTTCCTTTGTGTATTCTACTTCGCGGGCTGTTCGCAAACATTCGGCAGCAAAAACGAGTGGAAGCGTCACGTAAACAGTCAGCATCTCCAGCTATCCTACTGGCACTGCGACGACTCTATGTGCGTCGACAGGAAGGCAATCTTCAACCGAAAAGACCTTTTCGGCCAACATCTCAAACGGATGCACCCGCCCCCAGAGGGCTCCAACAAACCTTCCATTATAAGCTACATGGAAGTAGTGATCGATCGCTGCCGCGTCGAGCGCCGACAGCCGCCGCAGGAGAGCAGGTGCGGTTATTGCGAGCAACGGTTTGAGGGGGAGCAAGGCTGGGAACAGAGGATGGAACATGTGGGTCAACACTACGAAAAGAACAACTACAAGCATATCTCCCGGGACTGCTGGGTCCCAGATGAGGGCCTTATCGCATGGGCTTTGGAACATGGCATTATCGAGCATAACGGTGATGGGGTTTATACCATCGTTTCCACGGGAAAAGACGCTATCGTGAAGGCCGGGGTTGAGCAGAAAAAGCTGGCGAGGGCTGGATACTTGGATGATGATGATGATGATGAATATGATGCTGAGGGCGATGATGATGAATTCATGCATACCTGAACAAGTATCCTTGTTATCCCCTCATAAGAGTTCTTCGAATCACGTATTGAGAAGACATTTCTGAAAACTATCTCATCTGGGTCTCCCAAATTGGCTCACCCTCTTCCTTGCTCTCTTGCTTCCTTCATCTACCATCTTTGCTTTCTGCTTTTTGACGGCCGATTTCAGATTTCCTCTATTTCTTCTTATTTCCGTCGTTCTTCGGTATATATGGTTGCTTGGTTATAGACGGATGTTTTTTCCCCGGGCCCACAAAGAAGGGCGTGACTTGTTCAGGTTGGGCTGGGTTAGGTCGGTTGTTTGGGTCTGTTTTTGGGGTCTATTTTTCTATTTTTCCTTTTTTTTCTTTCCTTTTTTTTCTTTCCTTTCCTAGCTCTGAGGAGGAAAAAAGGGTGTCTGGAGAAATGGGAAAGGGGTTTTTTTTTTTTTTTTTTTTGAATTTCGAGACCTCTTATTTATTTAAGTTACTCATTTCCACCCCACTACAAGACCTCTGGATAGGTTTACTCGAGTACTTGAAGTCAAACCGGGTCGAAAGAAGTTAACTTTTTCTTGCCCCCCCCCCCAAGAAAAAAAAAAGTCGCATCAGCGTGATTCTTACTGTCCATTCTACTTTGTAGTTGTGAGGTCAACCGCTCATCCTGTGTCACTCGCCGCGCTTCCGCATGAAACCGTGGGGAAAGCGAGACATGGTAATCGGGAATTTACCGACCCCTTGTCTCAACACGCCAAACTCTCCAACCAACACATTGATCCGGATGCGAGCGGGGCAAGGAAAGTGGCAGTGAGAGTTAGTTATGTCAACCATACCGGCACTCGAGTTTCTGTACCAGTACTCGAGTACATTATCTACCCCACCCCACCTTCCCCGGAAGTTCAACCATTGGTAAGCACGAATATAAAAAAAACCAAAATTGGGCAGAAGAGCCTCCTTCCATGTCTCATCCCCAAGCCCCCCCCCCCCCCCGACGATACAGTACGGTACATAAAATATACCACCCACAGTAACCACCCGGGGGCCTTGGACGTCCAACCAACCAGCCCCACTCCGGTAAAAATCCCCCCCTCCGAGAAGGCGCCCCCCACAGTGGCGATGTAAAAGAAAAGGAAAGAAAAGAACGAACAGATAGAGAGAGAGAGAGAGACCGGCATACGGTAGATAATCCCGCGATACGCCTGAGGCTCCGAAAGGCACAACAAACCCCCCCCCCAAGGGTCCGCAGTCCGAGTCGCAACCTGTCGGAACAAGGTTTTGGCTGTGTACTGTACTGTACTAGTACTACATATACCAGTATGTATATATATGAATGTGAATAGGGTTCCGAAAAGAAAAGAAAAACAAGTTTTATGATGAGAAGAAGGATAAATGAAACCAAGATTGTGAAAGAGAAAAAGAAAAGAAAAGAAAATGTATGCACGCCTAGCTATAATATCTAGCTAGCTATGATAGCTAGATAGCTACGGTAGCTATTATATTATAGCTAGCGCAAATATTCAGGCATTCCCTTTTTTTTTCTCCTTCCTTCCTTCCTTCCTTCCTCCTCCTCCTCCTCCTCTTTTATTTTCCCTTGTTCCTCTTCTTTTTTTTTTTTGCGGTGTTGTCGGCACAGCCTTGTATGTATGTAGGTATGTATGTATGTATGTATGTGTGTAATGTAATGTAGGGTGCGGTTCTGTACCCCGCTCGGGCTGTACTGTGGTCCCCCCCTGTGGAACGTGGTATCAACCTAGCACAGTACGATTTTTCTGCTGGAGAAGTAACCGCGAGTGAGAATTTGTGAGTGGTATAGTGTGTGTGTGTGTGTGCGTGTGCGTGTGTGTGCTAATAGGATTTGGAAAACTGTTCTCTTCTCTTCTGTTTTTATTTATTTATTTTTTATATCATACCTACTCGTACCTTCGTGATGCACGGATAAACTTGGCGTGGGTGTAGGGTTTGTCGTTGTTGCTGTTCCTGTTGGCGGTGCTTGTAGAGTCATCATCAACATCCCGGAAGGTACATGCATGCTGTGTCTTGTCATGTAGAGTACGGTAGGTACTTTATTTCCTTGTCCTTTTTATTTATTTATTTATATTTATATTGATTTATTGTTATTGAAAAATGAAATAAAAGGGAATCGGAGGCCGAGGAGGAGGAGGTTGAGCAGGAGGAGGAAATGTGATCGGAGGAAGGTTGAAGGTTTTGGAAGGTTATGCCCGGGGTCTTTGACAGGAAGGGTGTGTGTGGGGGGGAGGGTTTGAAATTGCACTGCAGGGAGAGTTGTTCGTGGAATGTTCTGAGAGCCTTGTGTGGTGGGTGGTTTAATTGATTTGTGTGTGTGTGTGTGTGTGTGTGTGTGTGTGTGTGGTGTGTATGTTCGATCCTGCAGGCGGAGTGGCTGGTTGTGTGCTCCGGGCGGCCGCTGGCCGGAAGGAGAGGAGGAGACGCGGTGAAGTTGGTGCTTTCGATGCAGGAGGTCGGGGGATTTGGAGGAGATGGGTTATCGGGATTTTCGCTGATGGGGTTATATTATTGTATATACCGATGGATAGATGCCCAGCAAGTTATGGCGCAGTTATTCGAGGTAAACATGCCAAATTTATCCCTGTCTGCTCCGGCCAGCCGACTCCTACCCTTGTATCTCTCTCGGGGTATGATAGCCTATGCTTAGGATTTGAGGCTCGTAACGCTTGTGCTCGAGTACTTATCCTGGTCGTGGACTTGCTTATGTCATAATGTGTGGGAGTGATGTCTTATGATTATTACTCCACCCGAACTCATTCATCTAGAATAGGTGGATATGGGGGGAGGGAAATAGTGGATATGCCGCAATAATGTCTTTCTAAAAAGGGGCCCTGGCCTGAGGGCCGGATTAATTACCGAAAGGGCCAAAGGAACAAAAAATCAGATACACTACATCTCACTCGGGGTGGTCATTTTCTCCAAGTGGCAGGAAACGTCTAATTCCTCATAGACGCAGGCTTTGTATCACTCTCAGCCTTTAAGTCTAGAGTTGCAAGGGCAGCAGGACTTACAGTGCCCTCAACTTCCCATCCGATCTTCTCCGACTCATTACCTCGTCATTACCTCCTTAGTGCCCTGCTCAGATACCATTGGCTTTGCCGACGCAGGCATCCGTGACAGTAGCGGGACCTAGCATGCCCGTCATTACCCACCCGCTACGCCAAAATAGGAGTTATTTGGGGCACAGCCAACCTCCATAGTTGGAATCAATCCCCACAAGCACAGAAACCTCCTCTACCCCTTCTGGACAGCCAGTCCGTTGGGGACCACATGTCTCTCATGCATCCCATGGCAATCCCCCACAACTTCTATAAAGTTTCCCGAAGCTGCATGCTTGGAAATCACTCAGACTGAAGGCCCCACCGCCATTGCACTGGAGGTTCTTGCCGTGCGCATTCGGAGACTGGCCACCGATGACATAGGCCATTCCGGGGTCCGCATGATGGGCCAGGCATCGAGGCAGAGGCCCCAGCACAAGATCCGAGTGGCGCACAAGCTAGGCAGTGCGCGTTGTTATTCTAATCCGTGACAATGATGGCACTTAGTGGGGAAGATCGCGGCTGAATCTCCGCCTTCTGCTTGTCGATCACAGGCGCCGCCTGACGGGTACTTTAGCGGGAGAATGCGGCCATAGGCGGGAGAAACGGAAAGAACTTGCAACAGAGGCGGTAGTGGCACATTCAGCTGTCATAGCCTCCTCTTACGGTAAGCAGCTCTGAGAGACTTGTCGACCCGGCGGCGGGCAGAAGGCAGCCGCCGGTCTCGCTGAGCCTGTGCTTGAGTCGAGTGATAGGGCGAGGATGGCTAAGAGAAATTGCATATTGATAGAGCTGATCTTCAACTATCATAGCAATTATCAAAGAGTGAGGGATAGGTGTGAAGGAGGGCAACGAATGATGAGCGAGCACCAGTGGACTTTCAAAAAAAAAAAAATCCAACGAGCCGTTTCTCTCTTTTGACATCGCCAAACAGGAACATTTCGGCTAGCGAACAGGGCCAGTAAAGAAAAAGTGGAGATAATGGTTTCGGAGGTTATGATAGATTGTCATGCAGGCTAACATGGTTATTTTGGATACAGGATTCGTGCTCCTCCTCGGTCGACTTCCCTAAGTTGAAATTTCTTAAAGAAAGAGACTCCTTTCTCGGAGATGTTCTGAAACCTTCCTAGCAGGTTTTAGAAAGTGCTTAATTGGCTTCGATGCGATTAGCGGTGTATAGGGGAATTGGTGACGGTTACCTTGTAGTCTAGTCTACATGTAAAACATAGAATCCGAAGAGTGGCTACAAGCGTGTTTGCCAAGGAGGGGAGTTGAACTTGAGCCACGCTATCCCGAACTGTGAAAATTCAAAGGATATTTCCACCACAGCGGGAGATCTAGGAAAACAAGTCAGCTTTTGGTGTAAAAAGGGTTTTAGAATTCGCGAGGATTTATACGGGACAGACAGATAGACGTGACCGCCCCGCGATGCTCTAAGTTCTGTTACAGCCTCGAGATTTATAGGCCCTTCCGACAGCGATGATACCCCCTTTGGGGAGCCATCCCAGGGAGTCCTTTCTTTGATTGATGTTATCGCCATCTCATCAGGGGAAATACTATAATTCATGTCGGAGTTTGTGTTCCTAGCTTCGATTGAGTGGTCATGAGTGATTCTCTGTGACCGGATGCCTCACCCTCATGTGTATAAACCTATTTGTATGATAGGCATCGCTCCCTTGTTTCCCTTTCTTTTCCCTGACCAATAGCAAACACCCAAACCTTAAACCAACTCAATTACCGTCCCCTCCACTCTCCGCTCACGTGATGCTTTTTCAACAATTCAACCCGCCTGGGGTGATCTTACGAGTGACATCACGAGTAACCAATAGGCTTTGTTACTCTATCGTGAGAGCTCGTTAAATTCACCACGGGATTACGCAAGGGAAGTCACCATACTAAACCACAATAGGCTTGGTTAAAAGAATAAAGAACGCCGGCTAATAAGATCCGGCACGCTTACGGTAGTTCGCCCAAGCTATACCGCATGTGGAAGGACACTATTCCTTCTCGGAGCGTTTTGTCTCTGATTGCTGGGGTTGGAAGCCTTCAGGCGTTAGTGGACTCAACGAATTCTTAGGATATTGAAGTAGCTTACCGGTAGGTTATTGCTGGGAAGTTGGTTTCTAGCCGTAACTAGGTTTTCTATGGCAACAACTAAATTAATTCACTCCCGTAGTCTACTAAAGAAACGCCGGATCATAGCCCGGAACTCGACTACCCCCGCCTACGGATCCGGAAATAAACAATTCCTACTATTAACGCGCCCTTGCGCTGTATGGTGTTGGAACCCGATACCCTGATACCGTGCTCTTACCGTATGGATAAGTCCCCTCTGGTATGATATCAGACACCATAGAAGTCAAAATTGAGATATTGAGAATGACGCTAATTAGGACGCCCGTATTCCCCCCCCTTTGGATTAATAGCGGAAAACGCAGCAAGGTGACTCTCTTTTAGCCCCCAGTTAAGACAAACAAAAAGAGAAGTACTTGTACAATGACCTTACTGGAGAGGAAAACTCCGGCCGCCTAACGGGGTTCCCGATTGTTCCGGTTTTTACGGTAAATTGTTTCACCAACCCAGTTCTACCAAATATCGCGGCCTCCGAGCAGCCGGTGTAGGATAGCGAGAGTTTCCCTAATTTACTACTGCAAATAAAGGTGTCACTTGAAACTCTACCCGCAAGCCCGTCCTGTCCTGCCTGCCCCCCCCCCCCACCCGCCTTCTCGTCTTGGAATTACCGGAAATTCTTGCAAAATCCATTATCTCCGCCAGGCCTCCAGTCTCCACGTTCGGAGGCAAAAACGCCTGGAGGGATTATCGGTTGTGTTTTTTCCCACACGGTAGAGCCCGGGTGCGCTGAGTGTGCGGATCTCATCAAGTATTTGCAATTCTGTTGACCTGTCAGACCAAACCTATCGGGGGCTGAGGGGGGGGGGATTAGTGGAGGTAGTGGTGGATCATACGAGATTTTGCTGTAATGTGCTAAGAAGTTTGTGGTTTGCGGCCACAAGTAAGGAAAGCTTGAATCCAGGCAGTGGGCTCTCCTGGCAGGGGCAGAATTACCCGGATGTTGCACATGCTGCGCGACACAGTTGCAGTTCGGTTACAGATTCTAGCTTCTCATCACCACACAACACAACTACGAGTAGAAGATAGTATGATACTCAATTACAGCTATTTTCCCCTCAGCAAGACATTCGGATATTGCGATAAACACACCTAGGTTCGGGGGAAATAGTTGCTCCCGAAACCGGTAATTTTTTCGAAATAAGTGCTCTTTTTTCAAATGAACCGCAATATAAACGTCGGGCGGATGATCTGGATTTCCAGGCCCTTCCACACAATGAGGCCCCATTGCAGGAGATTCCCATGTGCATCATGGCATGAGTGGAGAAATATGCCGGTAGACTCCTAGATTCTCAGCTATGATACCTAGACATATACCGGTAATTTGGTCGGAATCCGTGAGGGGATTAACACAGTGGGCCTAAGATGTTCATACGGTGCTCATTCTCCCCCACCCCACCCCCCCCCATTTTGGCGTTGCTTTTGCCATGCTGCATGCAACAAGGTAGGTAGAGTTGTGCAACCAGCGATCAAAGAAGTGACGAGAAATTGACATGATTGACGAAATGGGAACACCAAAGATTAGCGGGGCAAAGCTCCGTGCAAGCTGACTCAATGAGAATTTTATTTTACTTTTGGGATATCACAGGTGAGAACTGTGTTAATTAGATATTCGCGATAGCGGTCCTCCGAAACAAAGGACAACTGCAAGTTACTTGTACCTTCTGGGACGCGGTGCAACCGCCGCACCTTGCGGCACAGCACCGTGAATTCAGAATAGGTTAGGGTTGTTCGCAAGCCAAAGGTTCGACATGTCGATCAGCCATTTTGCCTATGACACGATCAGGTGGGAAACGACCACAATCTCACAATCTGGCTAAGCCTTACCGGCAGCCGGTGCCTGAGACCTCAAATCGTGCCCATCTCTTGGTGTCGCTTAGCTGTGCCTCAAATTACAGTGTGAACAGGAAACTCAGGGTCGCGTTCCCCTCGCTACCTTTTTTTAATTTTTTTAGTGCACATACTGGTACACCGCCACGATTGTGGTTAAACTCTCAGGCTCTGTAAACACACTTACCACATGGTGGGCAGAACGAGGGGGGGGGGTTAAGGAAATGTGTTATTTGCTGCAAGGCACAAACACAACGGCAACTACGCACATTTGCCTTTTATCTGAAGATGCATTCCAGAACACCCGATACTTTGGCAGCTGGAGATAAAAAGGGGGGAACGCACAGCACAAGGTGCTCCATGGCGGAGGCGGGGGAAAGAGATAGAATGAAAAAGAAGCCCCACTCCTCCCCACCCCCCAGTCGCTATCATATCGAGCACCTTGTGATGATGATGATGATGATGATGATAGGGGGAGAGGGCGAAAAAGCGTTCATTCTGGTCTTTGAAACATTTGCCCACCCCACCTAGTTGTGCGCCAGAGGCTGAGTAATGGATTTTTATCGGGGGAAAAATAAAATTAAGGCCCAGCAACAGATAATAATAATATTATGAAATCTTTTTTCCCACTTTTTTTTTCTTCCGACGCTTGTTGCAGCTGAAACGTTTCATTCAACAGTGCACTTTTATGATTTTCACTCGGTTTACTGAACTTGCGGATAGACTTCTGTTTTCAGTTAGACAACCTGCCCTCTGGATGGTGCTTTTTTATTTTATTTTTATGCTCTTGTGTCAAAGGGATTCGAGCTCTGGCGGGAATTAAATTTGCAAGAATGATAGCATTTTTTTTTTGGACAGCCGCGCTCCGAACAGGGGCTAACGTTAAATTATGTGTAGCTGTCTTTTTTCTTTCTTTTTTAAACCTTGGACGTCCCTCCCTCAGTGCTGTGCTCGAGTACATGTACTACCGGTACCGGTAGTACCGTACCGTAACCCTTGAGCTAGGGCTGCCAATAGTCCAAGGGGCAAAATGGAGGCTATATGAGGTCATGTGCGAGCACTCGCCTAAGTTTCCCCATCAGAAGAGGCACATCATCTCTCACGAAACTCGAGCAGCAGGTAAGATGAGATACTAGATTCTCCACCGTGCTCGTAGGCAAGGTCGATGTTGGCCAGGTTTTGGGGCCTTTGCTGGTGCATATTCTGCATAAGGCTCAATTAGCCAATTGACTCACCAGGGGTAGGTTCAGTCCACGAGACACCTGTTACTGGTGCGATATTATCACCACCGCATTATCTCCTCAAGGTCCCATGAGACTGTTGCGCGGCCCGTGCACAATGCGCCGTTTGTGCGTGTATCGTATCAAGAAAGATGCATTTATTGTCGAGCCTTGCGCGGTGTATACGATACCGGTGTTGTCGGACGAACGCAATCCTGGGGTAAGGCTGGAGCTGTAGAAAAGGACAGATTTCAGAACAAAGTTCGACAATGATCACGATCATTAAGGCACAGATTTTTGTAACTATTTCGCACCCGTATGATATATCTGATCAGCCCAAAAATCAAGCCCTAACCAGGTCTCAAAGAGCAAAGAAAGGGTTTTTATCTCATAATACTGTTACCGTTACCTGAGATCTTATCGGAAATATGCCATACTCGCGCATGGTCAAGTTACCATTGACCAACCGCCCCAGTCGATTAATAGCAGATTGTGTTGTTCCCTGCCGGTGAAAGGTGGAGATCAGCTCATCACTTTTCCAACCAACAATTGCTCGATCGCTCGGAAACACCAATCCCAAGCCTCCTCCATGAATTTACTTCCCATTGAGGGTTTACGGTCAACCTTAGTTCGTGTAGTACGAGCACATGGAATTGAGATTAATCTGCCTATCACTGAGTTGGCAAATGCAGGTCCAGTCGTTAGGAGGAAGGCGAACCAGTTGGCGACCACCCACCTCAGAAACATTTTTGAAACGAGCATGTTTTTATTTGGGTCATTTGCAGTTTGAATGAGGCTGCAATATTTCTGTTTGGGGTAAGAAGTCAAGGCTGGGGCAATAGCGCACTTAGGATTAGGTATGTTTTTTTTCTTATCGAGGTATCATAGTCACCTGCTAAGCACATTTTGACGGGTGCAGGGTGGAACATATTTCGATGTTTTGGCATTTCAAGCACATAGTAAGGTACGTACTGTATTGCTTAGGAACTAGTAATTACGTATTGCATGGTACAGTACCTTTAACATATCGCGTGACAGCGTACTCGATTAGTAGGAGCCGCGCAGCCCGCTACTTCTTACCTCAAAAAGAAAAAAGAGTCGATCGTTCCTAAACAGCCCGAGCGCAACTATCAATTCCTGAAACACCACCGTCATCTATTATACCGTTAGTAGAGCGTACCAATTCCAGGAGGGTCATATCACAGGAGCACCTTACAGCTCCCAGACTCACACCGGGGACTGCAGCTGGAGAAGAACTAAGTCCGGAATATCCGTTTCGGCTTTGACGAGGAAGCCTTGTACTGAGGTTCAAGCCTGGGAGCCAAGTGCGGCTTTTTTCGCTAGTAGCATCCTATCACCAAAGTCGCATACTGATAGAGTACCAGAACTGGGTTCGAGCGCCGAAGCGCCCATGGTACAAGCGGCTGGTGCTAGTGAAATGATCGTGCAATGCATTCTAGAAATAGCTTTTGTTATTGTTTTTTTTTAAAACAAAAAAAGGCTATTCTTTTGAGCCCCCCTTTTTGAGTCTCCTCTGCCGTATTCCACCCTTTACGCTATGGCCTACGGGTATCTAAAGGCTGGAGGCATAGCATTCAAGCTCAAGCCTATTGTTCTTTTTTTTTCGAGGAGGAAAACCGAGCATTGTGTCTAAAGGGGCCAGAACTAGTGCGCTGATAGCACAAATGATACCTATCAAACTATCAATAGTAACAAAAACAGCCACACCGCAAAAAAAAAATTAACCACCGTGATGTAGGTCTCCGTTTCGGATTATGACGCTGTACTAGTGCACCTTTGTATCTCCGCCACGGCCTCTTTTTCTCGAGTTATGCTTATAATACTGTAAGCGTCGGAAATTTCGCAGCCGTTAACATATCCTCTCTCAGTCTGCCAGTGAGCGTGGCGCGTTTTAGGTCTCCTGTTTAGGCTTAGCCCACCAACCGAGGGATAGGGTTTTTTCCTTTCTGTAAGAATCATTTCCTTTGATGAAAGCTTGAAAATGAAGGCGGGTGGGGAGGCGTTGGTGACTTGAGCTTCCGGGGGGAGGGGGCCGGTGATGGACGGAAGAGTTCCCGCCCGCCGGGTTTCATGTCAATGCAGATGAGGTTTAGTGAGAAGGCTTTCTATCGCCGGCCGGTGAAAGCGGTAGGTTGTATCGATGAGAAAAAAAGGATTCAGGATTCATAAGAAGTGATACGACAGTTCCTTATTAGGATTGGCGCAACTATTATTGAAAGGGCTCTCAAGAAGGTCTCCATCATGCTGCACCCCCCACCCCAACCAATCCACCTCACTCGGAGAGCTGGGGCACTATGGGTATAGTTTCCCCAAGCCCATGTATAAGAGTACCTCATTTTACGTCCTCTGCTATGGCACCATACAGTGCTTGCATGGCAATATCAAATGAGTGGTATTTATCATGCGTTACTATTACAATACTGCAGTTCAATTCATTTACCACTTGGGGATCGCCTGTGAAGCGCCAGTAACTAATTCAATCAATTAACTTAGCACTTGACCTCATGCATCATAGATGAATCGTCGTATCTGGCTGAAACCGAGATGCTCCGTGCCGTGCTCAAGGGGGAACATCAGATCCGGTAACCCAACCACGGCTCGAGACTATAATGCTGACGGCGTCTGTGGATAACCTTGCGGTTGTCGGGGACGGATCGAGATCTGGTTGGATGGCCCCAAAGGCAAAGGGCTCCGACATCCCAAGATATGTGGCGTACGGAATTTGCCTCGGATGTGCATGCCATAGCTTACCGCTACGAAGACAGTACTTGGTATCTCATACTGGCTTATTAGAAGCCCCGACGGAGGTGTCTAGGTCTCTACTGGTAAACCAGTAGGAGATACTCCAGGTAGCTGCTACCCTCGTGTAGTCTGCTGGTAGGCATGAGCCTTTCGAGTCGAACTACCCTAAGCTAATATAATAAAAGTACAGTTGTTACAAGGCTTGAGAACGAGACTATACTCCCAGTTGGCAAGAAGTACCAGATAGCAGGGATTCACAAAATATATGGCCAAGAGTCTGTGCGTATCTGAGTGCCGTCCACACGGATCCACTGCCCCCCGACGTCGGATACTTCTTGCATGCTACGAGTGATACCCGCCAATCCTAGCATCACCAGACCTAACTTGAGAGGTAGGCTGTGCAAAGAAGTATTTCCCGTGAGTGTCGAAAGAGATGAAATGTTACTTTCACTTGTATCTCTAGAATATTTACCTCGGTAGGAATAACTTGAGATGGTACAGTACTGCACATGGCAGTACCGGTACATAGTGCCCCTGGAGTGACATCCTTTGCGCCAGATCAATTCCGATCGTTAACTTAGAGTAACCCAACCTGCACCGTCCAATTTCGTTTGCACGGAGGTCTTGTGAGCATGTATTTTTTTTTTCCATGTTGGTTGGCAAAGTCTCTCTGTCCTTTAGCGAATCCGGGATGAGAGCGGCTCAACTTACGGTTGCGGTATAACGCCGATTCCTGACTGATAGGATCACCACGTACCTCCAAAGCCGATGGTGGGATCGAATCGCGTGTATATACCAGATACAAAGCGTTTCCTTTTTGTAATTGTAGGAGTTCCTAGGTGTTCAAACTACCTCATAGGCTCTCGCGAGAACGCGTATCTATTCTATGGAATCATGTCGTGGGGCCAATATGCAGGGTACAAAATGCCGGTGGTATAATACACTGATGTACATAAATCATGGTCATTGGGGGGGTCGATTGGTGAGTATTATGGATGAGGAGGATGCGCTGTAAGCAATTGAGTGTCTGCGAAGATTAAGATTACTCTCTACACGTTTTCATGTCAGATAAAGAGTAGGCCGTGCGAGAAAGATCAGGATTACTGTAGGGTAGCCCGTAGAGCGGGAGAGGGTATTTTTGTTGTACTGTAAGCTACTGTGGAAGCAAGGCCCCGCTAGTTCGTCTCAACCCCCCCACTTTGCTTTGACTTTTTGTTGCGAAACGCGATCAGCATGAAACCATGTTTCACAGGTCTGCCGATCATCAAGAGTCCCCGCGTGATTGGAGGTCGGGGTTCACACACACACCGGGAGAGGTATCACGAATTTTCTATGGGTGCACAAGTGGGGGGTATTTGAACAGAGGAATTAAAAAATACCGCCAATTGTATGCGCGTATCTGAGCGCCCATACTAAGTTGGTACTCTCCTTCGGATTCTTCTTGCTTGTTACCTCTGCACGAGCACGGTACCCAGCGCTAGGCTTCAATATTCTCGCCCTAATGACTGTCCACCGTGATAGATTGGGTGCTTTCCAGTAGCAGTCCGTCCCGCGAACCTGCAGCATGGGTGGGGGAGGAGTTGCAGTTTTTTTAACGGTACTGTGCAGTCCCAGAACTCCTCTCTGATCTTCCTAATTGACCAAACTTGCTTTGATCTGGGGGAGAGCTTTCTAGGCGGCTCTGCCATGATTTCTTTTGCGAGCACCGGAACGGACATTTCCTCAAGATTTCACCCTTGTGTCCGCATTCACGACGCATGTTTTGATGAATTGCTATGCATCAATTGTGAATCGAGGTGGCCGTAGATTCTCGCGAGTGACCGCAGACGACGAGCATTACTCCCCAATGCAGGAAGATAGCAAGCTCCTGCGCTAGCGACCTAGGGAAGGTTTCATGGAAATTTTCGACCCTTTTTTTTATGAAGGGGAAGTTACGTCTTCTTTTTCACGACTGTCTTGTAAGTGGCTGTCTTGGTTGCTGGGCGAGCACAGCAACCCGTTCAAGCAGTGTTTCTGTAAATAAACACATATATTGCTCTGCGGCTTCTGTTTGGTGCATTAGGCCCGACAGGCGAAGATATCTCCAGTCAGAGGGCCTTGCATGGATGGTTCAATAGCTTGGACCCTGGTCTGATCCTTCATTGTGCGACCACTCTGCGTTGACTACCGGTATGTTATTTTGAATCACGTCTCCTTGAGCGTCGGGCGCTGAATTCGATCAGTGAGTGCCCGGCGACCCGACCACCGAGGCCCTGTCGGCTGCTCCCGGGAATGGGTGGTGATTGTTTTTCGGTGTTTTTTTAAGGCTGCAGAGGTGGCTTTCAGGGCAACCATCAGCTGCGCCGGCCGTTGGCTGCGAGACCCACGAACCCCTTATGGTTACTGTGGCGGGAGCTATGCCGGTAGTTTTTTTCTGTGAGCCGGGATATCTGATTCTGTAGATGGGGAGATGTGTTTTATTTTTGCCTCAGCACGCATTAGAGTGAAATGGGGGATTTTGTAGATGAGCGATTATTTTTCGCACAAACGCCTGAAGAGATGGAGAAGAGGGGAAAAAGAAAAAGGAGAAAAAGGAGAAAAAGGAGGGAAGCCTGGAAGTGTTCCTAGTGGGTGGATGTGATTAACTCTATTTTACTTTGAGGGAGTCGGACTCACTCGCTCTGCGAGCTATTCATCCTAAGAATTGGAACAGTGGGGTAATCTGTGGAATAATAGTTGTATTTTCAGATGCTTATCGTCGATACAGGCATTATACAGTAGGGGCTTTAGTAAATAGTACTCGAGTACTGTATGTAGTTTATGCGGGAGTTCAAAATTCTCGGCGCAACAACCAGCGCGTGGTTTTTTTTTTTTTTTTTGTTAAATCCGTGGTATTGTTTTTAGGTACATGTAAACCAAAGTGAACACTTCCCCCAGGCACAAACCGCTGCATTCGGAGAAGACCCCATGGCAAAGAAAGCCCACCCCCTTCAGCCAAGGGAAAAACAAGTCATCCCAGGTCCCTCTGGTGTGGAACCAACCGCAAATCCCCAACCAAAAAGGCACAAGACAAGAATAACAACCCCAATAATAGGCAGGATACTTGCCTGACAACCTAGCCAGCAGAGGCAGAAGACAACAAGAAAACCTTCCTGAACATCACATGACATAAGAAAGACAAAAGAAAAAATTGTAATGCTACTCGCGTCCGAACCTTCATCATCTCGGGTGTAGGGCCGTCAGACAAACCCTTCCTCGCTTTTGGTAGGATTGAGGAATCCTTTTCTTGTGAACAACCATATGCCAGCCCAAGAGCAAGGCATCAGGTAAAGGTGTAGTAAACGATCGGCAGGGCGGTGGTGTAACCAGAGGCAGTGCAATACTAGCCACACAGTGCTAAGAAAATCCGACCGAGTTGAAGTATGGAGGAGGGCCAAACCCATGACACACTGTTGTAGCAGCAGCCATGGGATTTGGCCAAAGTACTGAGGTTTTTGTCCCTATAGCTATGGCGAGGGGCCACCAGACGGCAGATATTGAGGTGGTAGTAGGGTACCAGCCAGTATGGTGTATTTATCCCATGATAAGGCCTTTCCAGCACCCTTATGAAGCTCCAAGTTCAGGGGCGGGTCAGGATCGTGAGACTGATGTGTGGTGTTTTCCCCTCGCTTATTCCTTCCCAAATAGGAAGGTGAAAAGCGGGGTAGGAAAATTGAGGGAAGGGAGCTTGAAAACAACCAGCGCGTGGTGTACTGTACAGTACTGGGGGCAGGTATTTAGCGATCGAACGGGCTGAGAATAGCGGAAGATGTGAAAGTGAAAGCAGACAAAAAGAGTGAACATAGGGAGGTAGTAGCCAATACAGTGACAACGATGTGTGG
>Ga0307509_10002917_pt1 | contig 26968 bp, 28 predicted proteins | sample 10_EM_MG_FD_202245 | JGI IMG/M metagenome (GOLD analysis project Ga0307509, IMG submission 202245) | Populus trichocarpa ectomycorrhiza microbial communities from riparian zone in the Pacific Northwest, United States - 10_EM | ecosystem: Host-associated > Plants > Roots > Unclassified | place... | reverse complement strand
GGTACTTAGTTAGTATGAGAACTAGATGTAGCCCGCGACCACCCAGACGCGGCATATAAATATCGAGGTGCCTCCCGAGCTATTTGAACATTATCAAGCAACGGAGAAGAGATCTTATCAATATAAGATTTTACGCTAGAAAAATCTTTATCACTTTACCAACCTCTATTTTTGAATCATTGAGCCTTCCTAGACAATCTCCGTCTACGATTAAGATTATCGGCCTGAGTTATCTCGCAAGACTCTGAGATAGGCTCCCGCCTAACAGGCAGGCAGGGTCAGTGGCAGGATGATCGTCCCCGCAGTTAGCACAATGCGCAGGGGAAGCAGAGCAGCAATTTGCCACGGGGCGAAGGTTGCCCTCTTTGGGACATGTGGGGTTAGGGCAGCGGTGTTCCGTCTTGCGATGGTGCAGAGCGCTCATTGTGCAGACGGGGTGGTCGTATTTACAGACGGGGGCCGTGTGGCCGTACCTCTAACAGTTGTGGCATCGAGTAGTCTTGTTGGCAGAGTGAGCAGTCTTGATTTCCCTCTTGCGAGAGAGAAGGAAGATGTTGGAGCCCATCTTCTTAACTTCCTCAGGGGTAGTTGTGACAACGACCGAAGAGGCGAGTTTTAGAGAGTGGGCTTCAGGATCCGGGTTAAGAAAGCGAGCCAAGGTGATCTCGATGCCCTTGGCCTTGAGTATTGCAGTCCTGAGGTACACGAAGAGACCCTCATTGTCTTCAGGGAGGTAACGGAGGGGGAGGCCGTGGATGGCGAACTGGTTCTCGTTGGGGGCGGGCCTGAAAAGCAGCCACGGGGAGGAGCCGACTGGGAAAGATTTGTTTAAACGTGCCGCAAGAGCACCGAACAAGGGAGCGTAGTCGGAGGCAGGCGTAGAGGGGAAGACCCCCAAGAGGGTGACCGTACCATTTGAGTTGACTTTGGCTGTGAACGAAAGAGGGAAGGCGCAGTTGGACGAGCGCAGAACTTCTGCGGCTATATCAGGGAAGGTAGCGGCAATGGTCTCCCTATCCGGGTGAAGAAGGGGATCCTGTCTGGGTGCATAGAACCTCCTAGCCGCAGCTGGGAGAGTGGAGGGTTTGGAGGAGCAGGAGGAGGAAGCAGGAGAGGAGGAGGAGGAGGGAGGAGAGATCAAGGAGGCAACACCCTGGGGGGAGGACTTCTTTTTTCCTTTCGACAGGGGGGCCGTGACTTGTGCATAGGTCAGACGGGGGCAGGTAGGGTCTTGCACCCCAGGGAGGAAAGTGGAAACGGCGGGGTAACCCCAATTGGCGAAGTGGGAGGCTTCCCACAAGGTGGGGTGGGACTTGGCAAACGCTTCAGGGTTGCCATAGTACTTATTGGTGGCGTGGTCATGCCTAGGGAAGTCGGGATGTAGGCCGGGCGTGGGGGCAGAGGGTCTCTTGGCCGGGGGGGGTGGGGCAGGTGCCTGATTGGTTGGTGTGGGTGCAGGTCTGTGCGGCACAGGGGCTGTGCTGACCCTATGTGACAGGTTTCGAACCGAAGAGGTGATGGGGGCCAGGGAGGCGGTCAGCTCGTCCCTACTGGGGACCGAGTTTGCCACCTGGCTGATGGAGTCATGGGTGTGTGTGATGCGGTCGTTGAGGGTGTCCACCCTTTCGAGCAGAGAGGCCAATGTGTTGATCGTGGAGCAGAGAAGGGGGAGAATAATAGATTCGCCCGTAGAGAGGTCTCTACTGAGCTCAGCGCTTGTGGGGAGGGGGACCACTTCGTTGAAGCCCAGTTTATTGAGAGTTTCACCAAGGAAATTCCTCACGTAGATAATTTGTTCAGAAGGAGGGGAGGTGGAGCTGGGCCTTGTAGAGGGCACCGAGGAAGGGGGGAGAGGGAAACCCTGGGGGGCACCATGGACAGACATCTTTGCAGCTCACGAAGAGTGCTTAACGTAGTGCAGCTCACTGAGAGTGCAAGAGGATGCAGCTCACTAAGAGTGCAGAGTATCATGAGATTTTGTACCAGAAGCAATGTGGTGTTTGAGAAATGTAGGGGTAGGGAGATAGCGGAGGCGAAGCTTGGTGAGGTAGTAGGAGAGACCTGTCCGCATGATATACTCTCCTACGTGCCTAGTTTAAGAACAACACAGCAGCTTTTTCAAGAATGGAACTTCCGCAAGGGGTCTCAACTAGGGCATCTTAGTCAGGACCAACAGCTCTGCCATCGCATATGGTTGCTGTTTTATGATCTGGGTTTAAATGATCAGGAGATTTTACGGTTTCTAATCAAGGAACAATATACAATTGATCTACGTGTGTATGTATTACTCTGAGGTGATTTTGATAATTTTATTTCGAAATTTACAAGCCAATAATGGCCGGGTATGGGAATGAGGGAAATGACCATTCCGCTCTAGAGGAAGATACACTAAGCATTGGTGCAAGGGGAATGGAGCTATAGCTAGTGCTAACTGATATCTTTAGGCTGAAAAGACTACGGTTGGCACTGGGGATGCGTCGGCGACATAGTGCAGGAGAGTTTGCGGTACACAACTCTATTATGCGTGAAGCTATCTTGTCACATCTGCAGTCGGGAGAGACAACACTCTATGGGCGTGGCTATACCTATCAGACATTACGGCAATCAGGTATCCCAGTTGCTCGTGATCTGATGTTTAGTATAATCAAAGAGCTGGATCCTACTGGTGTTGCTAACCGGCGTTTATTTTTATCGTCTTCTCCACGTGGTGGATATTTTGTCCCTGGGCCAAATTTCGTCTGGTCAGTCGATGGACACCACAAACTAAGTATGTATGGGATCGAAATCTACGCGGGTATAGACGCCTACTCACGGTAAGTTCTCCTTTTTTTTTGTCTATTCTACTTGTAAGGTTTTTCTTTTCAGTTACGGTACTAGTTGCCAACTCAACGTGCATTTCATGCACACACAAGATCAGCTATTCCGTATTAGGCAACTAGTTCTATTTTCAACCCAATATTCTAAGAACTCGCATAATAGACCTATAAGCTTCTATGGGCTACATTCACACTACTGCACTTGAAGGTGGGTGGATAGTATAAGCTAATCGAGGTATGATTATCTAGATATATTCCCTGGATATACGTTTCGATATCAGCTCGTACAGGAATATCCTGCCTGAGGCAATATTTGGAAGTGGTAACAAAGACTGGTGTTCTTCCCCACTCAATACGGTCAGATCGTGGTACGGAAACTATGATGATGGCGAGTGCACACTGGCGGCTACACCAAGAGTTACTACCTTCCGTTCGCTTTCAGGATATTTGGTGGTATAGTACATCAACTCTCAATCAAAGAATCGAGGCATGGTGGCGTCAAATGAGCCCTAGTCAGACTTTAACATGGAAGGTAAAATCTTTTTCCATCTATACTTCAATTAATTGTGTCTTCAATAGTCTAGTTGTTAACATTTCCATCACCAGAATTTCTTTGACAATCTGAGCTCAGCTGGGCTCTATACTGATTCTGAGGCGGATAAAATTGCTCTTCTCTTTATTTATTTTCCAATTATTCGGCAAGAAATCTATGATTTTGTCCGTCTATGGAATAATCACCGTATCCGATATCAGAAGAACCGTCCAGCTCTACCAATCGGAAAACCCAGCGTTCTTTATTTTACCCCTCCGGACGGAATTCATGACTATGGAACTCGACCATCACCAGCAATAATCAACGAAATTCAGAATGAAGTAATGGAATGGGGTACAAAAGCCTATTCAAGAAGAGAAAACACCTAGAAGAATTTAATGCTGATTTGAATTGACACAGATCCCGAGGAATTTCTTCCAGAATCAACCTACAACTGGTGTCAAATACGGTTGCAATCTGTGGTCGAAATCTCCCTTGAAAATCTGCTCCTACTACGTAGTGCCCAGCCAGATGTGTCGCCAACTCATGCTATAGCCTATTCACTACTCCACAAGGCATTACAAGATGAGGTGTTTAATTTGGGCTATACTCTTCCACGGTGTCACCCTCCCGAAGGTGCTGATAATTGGTCACCTGAATTGACTGAAGCGTATACCTCCTCTGTCCCTTTTTTAACCTTATCCGATAAGGAAAATGGGGAAGCAGGATCGGATGAAGAAATTATATACAATGATGGAATAGACCCTGGAAACGACGATACTGATAATGAGGAAGCTTAGTTCCTGGTACCTTGTATTTCTTTTTTTTTTCTCGCATGCTTTTTGTCGGTTTCTCTGCCCGCTCTTGTTCTTATTTCGGTTCGGTCTCTGGTTTTTCATTCTTTTATTTTGTTTGAAGGTCTCATGATATTTACGTTAATAAAACACACTTGAACTTCCTCTTTGATAACAGAGAGGAGGTGAATAAATTTTCCTTGTGGCGCTTTCGCTTATCTGAAATCTAAAGTTGGATGCCCGAGCGCTGTGGCGGTTTCAGTTCTTATAGGCCGCCGTAGAAGCGGTTAGGCAAGACAGAAAGATAGCTTAACAATGTGACTACAGATAGTGATTGCAGCCACAGTGGTATGTATCGCAATAATCTGACCCCCCCCAATTCTAATGTGCCAACCAATATGTATGTATATTGAGAGTGCAACATAATGTGCAACTTATGCAATCCTTCTAATAGAGAAATTTCGTGGGGTTTTGCTCCAGTCTCCCTATTTATTATTTTTGTACTCTAATAATACTATACTCCTATATATCTAGCAAACCAATTTATTAAAGGCAGCAATATCGTTTTTCCACAACCGCTTGTAGAATATCACTTCAAAGGTGCTAGGAATTTGGTCAAAGCGTATTTTCAGACAATTCGAATTTCGGAACCGCGGTTATGCACTTTTTGTTTTCTGTCCAAATCAAGCCCTACAATCTCACACCTAGTTTCTATTTATCATATGACACCCAAAAATAATCTTTCCAGCTATTCCGTTAAAAGGGAAAAAAGCCTCTGAATATGCCAAGCACCAGTATTTCAACAAATACCGCGTATTTTTATTCTAAAGAATACTATTATTAGCCGGAATCGAGTTATTCTTCTAAAATAGAATGTCAAAGGATGCTTGAGTTGACTGGATTTTTTAGTAGATAAGGAGACCCCATAATCTATTTGGTTGGTGTATCACCGAATCTGAAGTGGTGGTGGAGTCAGCCTCCAAAATACTACCTTCTTTTCCCACCCTCCCACATTACAGTACAATAATGTGTCAATATTACATCCTCAAGTCCACTCGGTCAATCTTTTGCTTCAGGATAAGTTTGCCCCATAATACTTCAACTTCCGCGCACTGCCGGCCTATCTAGATAGGTAGTTCTGTAGGAGCTCTCACACACTATGGAAATTCGAATTATAAAACCCTGTGCTATATAGTTGGTGCTCCCCCCTAGTAAAAGGTCTAAATCAGTGTTCCCAGCCGTCCAGTCCGTCCGCCTTTGGGGGAGGACGGGACGGACAACGGCTCATGGCCCGTCTCTTTGGGAGTGCTAGGACGGACTACGCCCGGGACGGGGAGGTGGAGACCAGACCGACTGTAGCGGGCTATAGTCCTAGCGCTTGGACTTCCGGTGCTATCCAAGCTGAAATCATACATCTCCAAACGAATCATTCCGGCATCATGAGACATCACCCATGCCGTCCCCCTGCTGTCCCCCACAGTCCCCGGGTGTCCCCGGCCGTCCCTCATCATTCCCGACCGTCCACAACAGCCCTCGGCCACCCACCACCTTGCGCTAAACTAGCATGTTCACCCTGTAGGGCCCCCACCGTCCAGCCCAAGGACGGTGGCCCTCAACTCTGACCCCCCCGGACGGACTACAGATATCCGTCCAGGGCTCTTGGCAGTCACCGCGCAGGGACCATCCCGGCCCCCGAATGATTGGGAATACTGGTCAAAAATGCCATTTTTTAAATTTTTGATGTCTCGTGCGGACGAAGCAAATCACACGGATTTATGATGTAATTCATAGCATAACATTTGCCCATCAAGAACGACGGCTATACATCTAGAATTCCCGACCTCTCGCTAAAAAGACAAAGAATAATATGGAAATAGAAACTGAGAGCGATGTAAAGAAGATAGAGTGTTGATAAGGGAAGGGGAGGGAAGAAGAAATGAAGAGAATAGAACAAAAGTGAAGAGAGAGTAAGCGAAGAGAAATGAAGAAGAGATTAGGAAAAGTTAGATGGAGAGAGCGGGGGGGGCGACGGATGTTATCATGAGGGAAGCGATGCTGAGAAAAGAACAAGAAGGAAAGCAGAAGTTTTCTAATTTATACATTTAAGGACGCCCATTCCACGGCAACTACCATCATAACATAAAGATCAGGATGTCCTCCGATATCAAGCTTCCAGGTGCGCAGACAGCTTTTTGATTTACTTTATACAGGAGCCAGTATTTCCCTAGGAGTAGCGATGGCGGTAACTTAGGTACGACACCTTGATGCCATTCTCCTTCAATAGATCCCTAGTAGTACCCACAGTCTTCTCCGGAGGCAGCGAGTGATGTTTCATGATCACAAGCATCACTCTCCATTGTTATTCATTTTAAGACTAGATCATACTATACCCCTGCAAATGATCAGGCGGCCAAACTTTACAGAAAGCCCTTAAGCTGGAAGTTAAAAACTGAAAACCACATTACTAAGTAATAACCTCCCAAGCTTTCATCGGAAGGAGGGTGAACGACCGATGACCCCCTCTGTGATTTCCTGTCTTCCCCACCAATCTCAGGTCCCTCAACAATTTAATCTTCAAAGTATTTATTCAACCTAACTCCGACTTGTACATCCTCTATTATCAATGTGCACTTTTTAAATTTGTGATTCATCGTGACGATTTCCATTTATTATTGTTGAAGTCCAAGATTATTTTGTTCTCTGAAAGAACTCCTCTCAACTGCGTGGACATCTCATCCGACTACTCCCCCGCACTTCGGAGAGATTAAATGGCATACACGAGTATCTACATGTTGTTGTACAATCGCAACATAAAATTACAAATCTAGTGGACACACAATGTCCACCTTTGTTTCGTAATATAATATTATACAATAAGGTCGTTCCATGCATCAAATACTTCAAGCTAAATAAATACAGATAGTTCCAACGCTCCAAACTCCATATCATGATTATTTTTCCATCCTACCACCGGGAAGGAAATACCCCGAAACTAGAATCACAAACGATCACTTCAAGTCTCTCCCCGTCCCGGCATAAATCTCTCCAAATATCGGCTTCCCAACCCCTTCCTCACTCGAAAACGTCAAATGCCTCACCCATTGGTTCAGCTCAGGCCCCACATCCCCCCACCGCACCTTCTTCCCGGCAATCTCCTCCGAGTCCTCCCCCCAAACATGACACGCGGCCGAAATCGCGGCGGAGCAACTCCCGACCGCAGTGGTCTCCCCGGCAAATTTTTTGAACCCTATCCCGACGCCAGCAAGTAGGGCCACAACGCTCAGCATGAGCACGAAAAGGATGGCGATGGAGGAGAAGCCCACGCCGCTCATTACCGCTGAACTGTCGTCCCCGAGCGGGCCCCATACCTTGATTTCGGCGAGGAATGAGGATTGCGAGGTGAGCCAGTGAAGAAGTGAGCTGAGGATCATTAGAGGAATGGCGTAGGTGTAGGGCACTTGTAACCAGTATGTGGAGCGCTGGCCCGGGCGCGGGGATGTGACGCGGAGGGTGCGGTGGTGGTGGCTGAAGAGGGACCACTCGTGGCCCTGGAGCATGCAGGTGAAGAGGGAATTGTAGGTTAGGTAGAGGAATGAGAGGATTGTTTGTGGAAGGTTGGCTATGATGATTGCCTGGGTTCTGCCTGGGATGGGCAGGTTGACCAGAGCGATACTGTTTATTTTGCCGAAACCTCGGGTCCACCTTTTTTGTCACCTCGTTAGCGTTATGCAGCAACTTATGCCCGAAGGGGGTATTCGGAGAGGGGATGTGCTTACATTGATTTAATGTCGGTGCGCCAGTATTGCCCCTCATAGTCCATACCCAATCGAAGTGAGACCCCAGCGGCGATGATAATTATCAAGCAAAAGGAATTACAAGTTATCCACCTCGTCGCGCTAACGCTGGTCCACCACCTCTGCACCCCCTTTTGCCTCCACCGCCTCTCCTCAGCCCTCCACTTGTTATCCCTCCACTCTCTCTCAATGAATCGCCGATCGGCAAAGCATATTCCGACCGTCGTTGGGTCCGGATTTCTCAAAAAGGAGTCCACAGCATCGCCCAAGGTAACTAGAGTGGGCTCTCTGTATCTAACGAGCACTATGACCATACAGCAAAGCTTCACAAAATTGCAGCAGATAACGATGATCATGATCTCGAAAATGTACTGCACTTGGCACATCTCTGCTGCCTTCTCACTCTTGCATCCGCCTATCTCTACCTCTTCCCCTGTTGTGAGATTTACTCGCCATGGAAGCCCACTCGTCACGTTTGAAGTTAGCACACTAGGGTCGCACGGGAATGCGGGCTCCAGGTAAATTCGAGGTTCGCCAGCTAGGTGGTAAGCGCACATCCAACTACTTGGCGAGATACCGAGGTTCCCAACCTGTACCATGTCCAGGATGGTGTTATTGCGCGTGGAGTTGGAACTCTGTTTGGTGATTAGGAATAGGTTTCTATGGCTGGACATGTAGTCGTTGTTGTAGAGTTTTGTGCACTCTGAGGGCGTCAGGTCTTCGTAGCTCTTGGGGTTGGCCTTGTATCCCTCGAGCACACCGTTAAACAGCGGGAAGTCAGGGTACCCGTATAAGATCCCGGCCAAGCTGTTATGTGGCATCTGGAAGTATCCAGGCAATGCCTCTGTCATATTCGAGTAGGCTCCCGGTTCAAAGTGGTTGTTGGTCACAACGGTTACGACGAAATCATGCCCCGCTACCGAATTAAACACCGCGGAGTTGTACCTACAATTTTCCAATTAGCTAGGACTCGAGCAGGAAGGACAATATGAGCATACAGCAAATGTAAGGGAATACTCGTAAGCCCAATAAAAATCCACAGCAAGGTCCTCTCGCGCTTAATCCTGAACAAATTCCTGATGCTCGGAACTCCAATGTCCATCCATCGTCTCCTCGCATGCGCAGCATCAATCTCGCTGCGAGAAGGCGCCGCTAGACACTGCTGCGTATAATTACTTCCTGACAACAGTATGGTGGAAAGGGCATTTATCCCCAGGTGTATCCACAGCCCGATCGTCTTGCTCTTGTCACAACTGCCTTTATATAACGTCCCAACGCTCTCGTCCCCCGTATCCTTGGCAGCATATATCGTTAAACCGATGTTTATAAAGAGAACCACCAGGGCAGAAATTGCAGAGGCCAAGACACCGGTGTGCCAGCCGGTGTACCAAACTGGTTTCCATGCCGATGAGAAAGATTTCGACCGTTCTGCCGTGGATCCGGTATCTTGAGTCGACAATTCCTTCGGAAAGAATTCGCTTCCTCCTCCTCCTACTCCTCGATCGCCATCATTCTGGCCTAACACAGGGGCCATCTTCTTTCTTAAATTCGCCACCCACTGACCAGCAACTGGATAACCGAATATTTTGCCTTTCAAATGCAAAGCAGGCCCTTCCGAAGCCCAAGAAGAGTTGAGGAAGGAGCCCCACGGTAGTTAAACTTATTTGCAACTCCTATTTATGGCTCAGGGTTGGCAGTTTCGGGGGTGTCGTCGCTGGGATACGCTTGCCTCCCTGTACCTACCCCAAAACCCCCGTAACACAGGGATCAGAAAAAGATATGGTTGGTGATCTGTGCCCCACGCCCGCGCGTAAAAACAGGCTTCCACCTTCGAAGCTTGGGAACCGGCACTTTTTCCCTGTGGCGAGTTAGGAACGCGCTATGCCTTGTTGGGCTGCCAACACAAAAATGTGGCGAAAGGTTTTTCCTCCGATTGGCTGGTTCTAGATTAAGGTTATCCCTTGGGCGGTCCGAAACACTAAAATTCGTTGCCGGCACGCAAAGGCTGTTTTGGAGCGATTTTCGGAGGGAATATTTAAAGGGAATATTTACAAGTAAAGGGAATGAATATTTAAGCCAGCTAACCAGAATGGCTGAGTAATTTGGGAGGGAAAGGGTTGAAAAGGACTATATCCCGACCAAGCAGAGCTCGCGACTACCTAACCTGGCGTTAGCGTTCTGCCAACGAATTTTAGTGTTTCAGAAGGCTCAAGGGATAAGCGGCGGGAGATTCCCACAGGCCTTCAGTTTTGCGGTTTTCTCTCCCCTGGATTACCAGCAACACCGGTAGTAGGATTGAGCGGCTGGAGCGTGTAAGAGTCGTTTAAAGAGAACGCCAACAAAATGCGCATAATGAGGGGCATTTCGCCGTCCTTCGTGGGGATCGTACCGTGATGTGGAGCTTTGTATGCGAAGGGTGGATTTAGTCTCTAGTGAACCATGACAGAAATATTCCCGGAGAAGGTGCAAGTACGGTACTTTGCTATGTTCAAGATCCTGGGCAGCCACAGACAGATGCCGTACCCACCACCTCCTGGAAGAAACTGCCTGCCTGCAGTAGCACTCTACTACCACTCCCTCTCTCCATCCAACCTGTCAAGACTCTCCGGCGAGTGTATCGCATCAACCCCCCCATTACAATTGGAGTCGGCCAACAGTCTATGCACCAGCCACCCCCGCCAAGCCACTACATGGGCTCGCGGTTCGGTAACGAAACTACTCGTACAATGCCAAACGATAAGCAAGGGGGTCACTCCGTGCATGCCCAGAAACATGCACGGGCACTTCCCGTAAGCGCTCAACAACAACAAACACTGTTTCCTAACCAACCCCGTTTAAGACCCGGTTGTTGGATCCACCCTAGCGCGGTACCGGGGGGGGGGATCAAAATAACGCGAGCGCTTGTACCTCGCAACAAAGTTCAGTACTATGGGGTACCCCAACTGAAAATCGGTGAATGTATTTCCTTCTATAGCCACTACCGTAAACCTAAATGATACGGCGGATTCCTCATCCTCACAGCAGCAGCACGCTTTCACGATGGGAGTAAGTCTAGGTGTATTTTATTTTTTGTTGTAGAGGCTGCCCAAACTAATATTGCTGGTATTAAGCTGGGGTGCGAGGTACAAGGTTCGCGTTGTTTTGGCACCCCAGGGCACCGTGTCAAAAACGGTGGTGCCAAGTCATCACCTTAGCTACCCCCCTGTCTCCTATTTTGGAATCTCCTCCGTTTCGCTGGATTCTAGGGTGTGTTTTGGAATTCGCTGCTTATGATTATTATTGTAGATGGATTAACAAGAAAACCCTGCACCCACCAACAGAAATGTAGCGTGGTTCGGGATTGTTAAGTCAGAAAACCCTGGCAATATCTGTACGAGTAGTTTGCCGCGATTTGTGCCGTAACTTTATGGTAGTCCTTTCACCCCAGCGGGTGGGTTGAGGGAAACCCAAGTTATCTGGTTGTTCCGTACACGTGCGCCTAAGTTCTTGGCACTACGTAGTACTCGTGCTCGAACGGAGAGCTTTAGCATCCCGTGCCGCTCGTCTGCGGGAAGGGCGGATGCTTCTTGGGGATACCCGTACCAGTCCAGGTAGCCCCCCTTTAAGCCTCATCTAGGAATGAAATGCGGGTTTTGCGATACGGTAATTGACGACCAGTTGGATCTCCCTCTACGGCACAGGCACGAGGAACAGGGATCCGGACACATAGACCATCCTTGTGTTGCCCAAGAAAGTCTTCTATTAGATCAAATTCCTGATACTCCTGGTTTCCAGTACTCCATTCCAACAAGCCCCTGTTTGCGCCTCAATCTTAAGATCCTTTCTTTTTTTTCCTCTCCTCCTTTCTTTTTCTCTCTTCTTTTGCACTTTTTCCGTTTCGGGTTCTACTGGAGAAGCACACCGCGGGTACTGCAGCTCTTCCTCGGTCCTACCGTGCAGTATTATCGAATTTTCTCTCCTTATCCCCTTGGGGTGTCCAAAGCAGCCAAATTCGTACGATAGCCAGGGCGCTGCAGTGGGGCCAGATATGTCAGAAAATATGATTTTCACCCTTTTCTCTATCCAAATGACTCGGCGGTGTTGCCAAGTTAAATATTTCTTAGCTTTGTCCTCTTGCTCAGGCAAATTCGACTGCTTCAAACACCCCAATGGATAATATTTTTTTGGCAAGACCGGGGTTCCCCAGGCTGGGACGGCACGGTGCTGTACTATAAGTATTGTACTTGGAGTCTGAAATGGACGCCTTTAATGCACTTAATTGGCATACCGTAGTAACTAAGGGATGGATTTTAAGGGTCGAGTACTTGACCCCCTGGTACGGTGGAGCTTGTTTGATCACCATCCCAACTCTTGAGGATGAGTGATTAGAACACGCTCAGCAGCATTGTTTTAAACACATCAAATCATCCTTTTGTTACCATGTTGCTTAGGGGGGGTTGAAGAGGCCCATTTTAGACTCCGGGAACCCTCCCAGCTTGGGTGGCGCGTGGTCTTAGCAAAAAAAAAAACCGTATACCGCGAGAAAATACTGTTGACAGGCCATCCAGAAAGTATCGTGAAAACTCGTTTAATCAGCTACCGGTACGGGTATCTCTAGATACTGGCTTTCTTTTTTCTTCCTTGTTTCGGGTTCCGTCGGCTATCTAAGCGCGGTAGGTACTAGGATACCTCATGAATTCATGGTACAGAGCAGGGATCAGATGTGAGAGAGCGATGGTACAGCGCTTGCAACCGGGTACCATAATTTTGTCCAAATCAAAGCACCTTGAAAAAAAAAATGGAGCTTAGCAGACATCAGAAAGCCAGATGATGGTTTAAGGAAGAAAGTACGGGTGCTCCATTATCCCCAGTAGTGTGCTGTGTGGGCTACACACTGGCAACTGTGTGTAACAACCGGGATTTAAGATGTTTCGCAACCTGATCACTTTTCACCACCGCCGCATCAAGTTGGTACACATACTTTTTTGAGTGTCCCAAAGTTGCCATCACCAACGGAGAATGACCACCCCTGCCCTGTACCATGAATTCATGATCTACCCTTGTACTCGGGTACAAGCGCTTCTTGCATAACCAGTAGATAAGGACTAAGTTAGTGCCTAACAGTTCACTCAGGACTTCGGCACAAAAGAGTTTCATTGGAGCTGTTTAGCCGACTGTTCTATCAAGTGTTGTGTGCTAATTAAATTCGAGAGTCAGTTCCCAAGAAGATATTATGGTGGATGGCCCGGGTTTACTAGAGTACGGTGGCCAACCTGTGCTAAATCGGGGTTTCTGTTAGTTATGTAATTACAAGTAAGGTGGTGCTTTTATTGTAGAGCATTTATTGGAATCAAGTCTGGCTAGTCTTACCTGTTTGCTCTTAGGGATACACTGAGTGGAACACCGTGCTAAGCAACACTGTCCAACGCATCGCGCACCTCCTACCAAAATATAAACGCCTGGACTAGCGCCGCTACCACGGCTGGCTGGTTGACTCTGGCAACAGCACAATTATCTTTTAGCACGGTCCGGCTAAACCCCTCTAAAGTTATTCTGGAATATGATGTTCTTTGAAATCGCCACCGACATAATACCCGGTTGCCCACAGATTTCGCTTCGCTGGTTGGAAATCATGTGTGACGTGGAACTCGAGGGATTACGGTAGTTAAAACTAACGAACGAACTCAGCATCTCTCCTTGTATTGTGCCGACTACCCCGGATCTACAACAACTCAATACAACTATCAAACCTCATACCTTTTGGACCCACAACGCATTGAAAACATCGGGTTAGGGAGCAAGACGATTGTCACCATGGGAGTGGTTGAAATGAGAAGCTGGTTGGATAAAGTAATACTCGTATGACATCATACTATTTGTCTATTTGTTAGTCCACCAAGTAAGGAGTCACGACTCCTGAGCTTCAGGTTAATTTAGATATCAGGCAATGACAAGGAGCCCCGAGCCTTGATTGGAAATTTAAACAGTTAGTTTATTTCTTTCACATATCAATATCTCAAAGAAGAAAAGCAATCCCTCATCATGGAAGTGTTCGAGTTTGTTATCTTCCTTCCCATCCCAGTGGGTGTCCCTCTTGTTTAACAGGAGGCCGGCGCTGGAAAACTGAAAGCTATCTCTTGGGAACCCCCCCTTCCAACAACCCGTCGCTTAATCTGCCCCTACAGAGGTGCTGGCTATACAACTTCTGGTCCCAACGAAATATCTTATAACACCCAATTCATACCCCCATGGTACAAGTACCAACAAAAGCCAACAAAAAAGGTTGTGGTCTATATTAACCTTTGCATCAAATCTAGCGGAAAAAAAAAACCCCCTCGAAGTCCCCTTCAAAGCGACGACTCACACTCGCTGCATCCTTTCGGAAAGGGTTAGAATTTTAGAAGCTAGCTATGTAAGGGTGCGTGGACAAAATTAACCGCGCGTATACGAATGGTATCAAAGCAACCCGCCTCATCTCCCGGCACTTTTAAGACTATCATACCTAAAGAAATTTCTCTAGATCGAATACTGTATCAGTTCTTCCTACTACGTATTCTACTATGAATGAATTTAAGTTTTTAATTTGTTTTTTGAGTTTTCGTGATATTGGGATTGGCGGGGAGGAGTGGTGCTTTCATTGCCGGAGTTCTTCGTGCTCCTTAATGCCCGGTTAGTCTTGTTCAGGCACAGATGCTCAAAGCTCTAAAAAAAGGGGGGGGGGGAGGATACCCACTATATATTCGGTACTGCGCCGGCCCTTTAATTACCCCTTCCTCCATATACACTCCAGTACCATAAAAAATCCATCATGCCGATGGCGCTCTACAAAGCTCTGGTGAACACGACAGGTGCTGCCCCTGTTCTCCCTCATGGGGAGTGACTTTTGGTGCGGTAAAGAAAGGTCTTCGGTCCCAGTCCCTTTTTCTCAGCAAGGCCTGGCAGTACATATCCAGTCCTCCGGCCCGTCTTAAGAAGCACTGTAACAGATGACGAGACCAATTTTTCAAAGCCGAAAACCCATGTATTGAAGATAGCTAAGTAAGAAAGGAAAGAAGGAACAAAGTAAACCTAAACCCATGATAAACAATGCCAAAGGAAATACCGAAACTGTCGCCTGCTGCCTGATACTGGACCAGCTTGATCCACCGCCGGAGGCTTTGGGGAGGATGCCGCTGCCCTTGTCAGGGGAGATTGTTACCGCCGATGTATCCCCAGGTGGCAATGAGGGCGCAAGGAAGTCTGATAGGGGTGACGGGTGGGCAATAAAGAACGCGAGGTGTAGGAAGCAAGCAAGCATGGTGGTCTCGTAGTCGGGAGAGCTGGAAGTTGTATATGTACTGGGGGTCCACGGGCCCCGGGTGTGTGAGCTATGACCCCGCTCTGCCCCAGCAACCGGCGATACCTTTTTCCGCCGACCTCCGAGACACGGCTCCCATCCCCCGAGCGCTATTCCATATGCTCTGCCAATTTGGCAATGGGTTATTCCAACCCGCCATTTTCTTGCCCACATGGGGACTTACACTTACACTTCCCGACCTAGCCACCGAATCGTATGGTAAAAAAAAATTTCATCCAAGAGTGAGGTAGTAATTGCAATGAATTGAGAGGCGTTAACGAGGATCTCCGGCGGGAGAGGGTAATGAGATTTTGATTTTGATAAGAGGTTAGGCTTAGAATGAGATGAACTGATACAACAGGTCGAGGTGAATAAAGTAGAATTGAGTTTACTCGTTGCATGACTTTAGAGGGTCACCCCATCCATGGGGCCTTTAAAAAAAAGAACTAATGGGTGATTGAATACCCCTTTTCCTCTCGGGTTAGTTTTAGTAAAGCCTCTGGCCTTTAAGTAAGCACCTCTAGATGAAAAATGAGTCTTCGTCATTTTAGTTTTTGCTAACTATATTGCCGCACTCTAAGCTAATCATGCACACTTTTACTGGTAATATAGCTCTTGAGCCAGGGACGCTGAATGTATCTTACTTCATTTCGGAGGTGCTCAAGTTGATACCGCGATGATCGAGCGCAAGGTCGGAGGGGAGCTTCTGTAGGATAGCTTGAGATTATGGCGAGAGCTAACTGGTAAGTTATGAAGTGGTGTTTGTAAATTTAAATCTCACAGATCTAACCCAGAGCTCGGATCGGCATTTCGTTCCTCAGTCTTTGTTTTGGCGGGCGCACTGCACCAATCTTGGTTTATATCTGTTGGAAAAGTGATTACCTAGTGATCACAAAACTGGTAGTACCTTTTCTATGCTACCTTTACCGAGGCTATCCAGCATTGTTTGCTTCCTGTCTGTTACCTTAGTTCTTCTCCTTTCCAATCTCTCTTCTTGCATTCCCATATACTCAATAGCAATACGAATCTCTTCTTGTGTGTGCGGTGCGATATTTTCAACAATATCTTCTTTGGTTTTGGTGTTATTATTTACGAGGGTGGTTGTGTGGGAGCTGCGGTATGGGGTTCGGAAAACTCACCTGTATGTTTCCCTTTTTCCGCCCATCCTGATATCTCCAATGCCCGCCCCAAAATATATGAACTATGATACTACGAAAACTAAGGTATCGATGTTCACATGCATGACATTACTACCAATCGAATCTCCGAATGAGCGTGTCGTCATCCATAATTTATTATGTTAGGGTGTGCTCCTCTTTATAGATTTTTCATCTAGCACAGAAAAACCCCTCTCCAAAGGGGATGCAGACAAACCTATCTTCACAGTCGTTGATTCACCCACCCTCTTCCGAACAGCAGACCGGGTATATTCGGAGCGGGGAAAACAAGCAGGGAGTCAAAGCATCTACCTCCATTCCTCGCCTTTTACTCTTTATTTCATGGTGTGGGCTCACTTTGAGCCCTAGTTGTATAACACCACAACCAATATTATACTCAGGTTGCTTGTGAAATGATACCAAACCTAGAGGTGGTCCCGGATGACCTGAAAGTAAGTACAGTATGCTGTTTTTTCCTGGCGGTTTTTTTATTATTATTAATTTCCCCACTGTTGCCTGAGTACTTATGCCCCCGAGAGGGAACTAGTTATTATGATAACGAGACACATCCCGGCGACTACCATCTCTCCGCCACGACGACAGCCACAAAACTACCAGAGTGAAAAACTATAGGAACCTAGATGGGGGGGGGGTGCGGAAAGATTCTAGTCCCACCCCCATCTGTCAGTATTCATTCTCATAAGCTGAACAGATATAATCGAGCACTATGGATTTTGGAGCTTGGCGCGCCTTGACTTTTGGAATCCCGAACCTAACCTATTATCTTACAAATAAACAGGATACGGAGGTATGGTGGCGATATGATAGGTAAAATTTCTCCCACAGCAATACACAAAGTAGTGTGGGGTGTGGGTAAAAACACATCGCCAGGTGCCATGAGCCATAACCCCCCGACGACATATTTGAATTTCTCACGAGTGACCACCGATTACCACTAATTTTATAATTGATCTCTCACGTATTGCTCAGTGGTATTGCGAGAGAAGGAGTGGAATTGGGTGGTATTACGAGTAACAAGGAAGAGAGCGGTCACAAGGCAAGTGGTCAGCTTGAATTGCTTAAAGAACAATGAGGAGGTGTTAAGAAATTAGGTGGAAAAGTGGGGAAAGGGAGGGGGGAGCAGGGTGTAGAAGTAGGAGTGGAGACAAGGGGTGACGCAAGCGAAGCGATCACGAGGTGTCACTCGTGACCACAGGAACAGAGAATATCAGAGCACGACCATGACCCAATTCCCAACACGTATGATTGAACCGGTCGGGTAGAGACTCGCACTCTTGGCATAAATCTTTCTAGGGAATAGGAGAATTTCGGTAGGGTGTTGTTGGAAAGGGTGATTGGCAGGGCTGGGTAATACCTAGAAGCCAGCAGTTTTCCCACTATAGGCAGCGGGAGTGGCAAGTTTGATAAGGCAATGTACGTGGCATTCTTCATTGTAACTCATCGGGCCATGTCACCAGCTAGCGAGTGATATTTCATGACAGCATGCATATTCGGGAGCAAATTAAATACTCTGAATGCCGGCGACAACGGTAACCCATCGTCATCAATCGCCCTTATGATTAATCATGAATAAGTGGAAAGTAGCACAACTTAGTACCAGAAGAAATGAGAAAAAATCTTTATCCCGCAAGATAGGCTTAGGGCAAAAGAAATAGAAGAAAAAAAATAATAGAAAATATTTGGTGTTGTGGTTGTTGTGGCAGTGGACAGTGAAGTGGTAGTGCGATGGTTGATGAGAAACAATCGTTGACCTCCCCCCCCGCCACATTTTCGAGTATTTAACCTGCGCCCGAGCAGCCGCCTAGCATCACCCCGGCGCAACCGCCCGCAAACATACAAACCCACACAGAACAACCCCCCCCCACCGGCCAAAAAAAAAACAGACAATATAACCCTCCCAATGTATCAAATATCTCATGCGAAATATATATCGTTCTAATACTCCAAACTCCATTTATTCTTTTGGTATGATATTCCAATCCAAGGGGGGCTTTCAGAAGCCATAATCACAACAATCATCCACCCTTCCCCCCTACCCCAGCATAGACCTCTCCAGGCACTGGCTTCCTAACCCCCATCTCACTCGAGAACGTCAAATGCTTCACCCCTAGGTTTGGCCCGATCCCCACATCCCCCCAGCGCATCCCCTTCCCGACAATCTCCTCCGAGTCCTCTCCCCAAACATGACACGCCGCGGAAATTGCTGCGGAGCAACTGCCGACGGTAGTGATCTCCGCAGCAAATTTTCGATACCCCATCCCGACGCCAGCGAGTAGGGCCACAACGCCGAGCATGAGGACGAAAATGATGGCAATGCTGGAGTACCCCACACCACTCATAGTTGCTGGAGTGTCCTTCCCGAGCGGGTCCCACACCTCGATTACCGCGAGGAATAGGGATTGCGAGGCCAGCCAGTGAAGGAGTGCGCTGAGGATCATTAGAGGAATGGCGTAGGTGTAGGGCACTTGTAGCCAATATGTGGAGCGCTGGCCTGGGCGCGGGGATGTGACGCGGAGGGTGCGATAGTTGTGGCTGAAGAGGGACCACTCGTGGCTCAGGAACATGCAGGTGAAGAGGGAATTGTAGGTTAGGTAGAGAAATGAGAGGATGGCTTGTGGGAAGTTGGCTGTGAGGATTGCCTGGGTTCTGGTTGAGAAGGGCAGGTTGACCAGAGCGACACTATTTACTTTGCCGAAACCGCGGGTCCACCTTTTTTGTCTCCTCGTTAGAATTATGCTCGAAGGGGGTATCGGGGGGGGGGGGGGCTTACATTGATTTAATTTCGGTGCTCCAGTATTGCCCCTCATAGTCCATACCCGATCGAAGTGAGACCACAGCGGCAATGATAATTATCAAGCAGAAGAAATTGCCGGTTATCCACCTTGTCGCGCTAACGCTAGTCCACCACCTCTGGACTCCTTTTTGCTTCCACTGCCTCGGTTCAACCCTCCACCCGTCACACCCCCACTCCTTCTTGATGTACCGTCGATCTGCAAAGCATATCCCGATTGTTGTTGGATCCGGATTTCTCAAAAAGGAGTCCACAGCATCACCCAAGGTAACTAGAGTAGGCTCTCTGTATCTAACGAGCACCATAACCATACAGAAAACCTTCACAAAATTGCAGCAAATAACGACGGTCATGATCTCTAACATGAACTGGACTCGGCACCTCTCCGCTGTCTTTTCGCTTTTGCATCCGCTTATCTCTACTTCTTCCCCTGTTGTGAGCGTTACTCGCCATGGAAGCCCATTCGTCACTTTTGCCGTTAGCACACTAGGGTCGCACGGGAATGCGGCCTCCAGATAAACCCGAGGTTCGCCGGCTAAGTCGTAAGCGCACATCCAACTACTTGGCGAGATACCGAGGTTCCCAACCTGTATCATGTCTAGGATGGTGTTATTGCGCGTGGTGTTGGAACTCTGTTTGGTGATTAGGAATAGGTTTCTGTGGCTGGACACGTAGTCGGTGTTGTAGAGTTTTGTGCACTGAGAAGGGGTCAGGTCTTCGTAGCTGTTAGGGTTGGCATTGTAACCCTCGAGCACACCGTTAAACAGCGGGAAATCAGGGTACCCGTATCGGCTCCCTGCCATGCTGTCAGATGGCATCTGGAAGTAGCCAGGTAATGCCTCCGTCATATTCGAGTAGGCTCCTTGTTCAAAGTGGTTGCTGGTCACAACTGTTACGACGAAATCATGCCCCGCTACCGAAGTATACACTGCAGAGTTGTACCTACAATTTTCCAATTAGTAAGGACTCGAGCAGGAACGGAGATATAAGTTAAGCATACAGCAAATGCAAGGGAATGCTCGTAAGCCCAATGAAAATCCACAGCAAGGTCCTCTCGAGCTTAATCTTGAACAAATTCCTGATGCTCGGAACTCCAATGTCCATCCATCGCCCCTTCGCATGTGCAGCATCAATCTCGCTACGAGACGGCGCCACGAGACATTGCTGGGTATAATTGCTTCCGGATAACAGGAGGGTGGAAAGGGCATTTATCACCAGGTGTAGCCACAACCCAATCGTCTTGCTCTTGTCACAACTGCCCAAATATAACGTCCCAATGCCTTCCTCCATTTTGTACTGCGGATTTGTCGCCGCATAGATTGTCAAACCGATGTTTATAAAGAGAACAACCACGACGCAGGCGGCAGAGGTTAAGACACCGGTATGCCAGCCGGTGTACCAAACTGGTTTCCACGCCGATGAGAAAGATTTCCACCGTTCTGTTGTGGATCCGGAATCTCGAGTTGATAATTCCCCTGGAGGAGATTCGTTTCTTCCTCTTCCTACTCCTCTATCACGGTCATTGTCGCCTCGTAGGATAGTAGCCATTGCGATAGCTTCTTTCTTAAATTCGCCACCCACTGACCAGCAACTGAATAAACGAATATCTTGTCTTGTAAAAAAGAAAGAGGGCTCATCTGAGGCTCAAGAGAAGTTGAGGAAGCGGCTCTAGTTAAGCTTATTTGTAGCTCCTATTATGGCCTAGGGTGGCACAATTGGGTCCCTGCCCCAAGCGAGAAGCCCCTAATACAGGGATTAGAAAAACATATGGTCCCCCCGCGCGTAAACAAACTTATACATTCGAAGTTCGCTTTTTCCCTATCGCGATTTAGGACTACCAGCACTTGTATGCTCTGCTTTGTTGGGCTGCCCACAAACTGGAGGTGAAAGGCTTCCTCCGATTGGTTGGTTTTGGATTAAGGTTATAGTGGCGTGGGATTCCTATAGCCCCCCCTCCAGTCTTGTGGTTTTGTCTTCCCTGTATCACTCACAATACTGGTACCGGTAGTGGGATTGGGCGGCTAGATGGTGTAAGCGCCCTTTGAAGAGAACTCCTACAAGATGGGGATATTGCGGGGCATTTCATCGTCCTTGTTGGTAACCGTGCCGTGATGTGGAACTTTGTGTAAGAGGGGTGGATTGTTGCCTCTCTAGAGAGACTAAATTACCGTATTTGCGAATTCGGGAGAAGTTACCTTCCGATGAACCATCTCCCCAACCCACTCTTGGCTAAAGTAGCAAAAACTGGGACTTTGAGAACCCCGCGATTAAGAATCAAGCCTAGAAATATTCCGGGAGAAGGTACGGGAAGCTGTTAAAGATCCTGTGGGCCGCCACGATCCGGAGACTGGTGCCGAACCCACCTTGCGAGAAAGTGCGCACCTTCAGTAGTACTGTGCTATTGTACCTTCAATTTTTCTAGACCCTTCGGCGAGTGGTATGGCATCAACTTATCCATTCCGCTTGGAGTTGGCCAACAACTTATCCAGCCGCCACTCCACCAAGCCACTGCCGCAGGCCTGCAGCTCGGTACCTTAATGCGAAGTAACCCTGACGATAAGCAGGGGGGGGCCACCCTATGCACAGAGGCTCTGCACGGGCACCTCCTGTAGCCGCTCGACAAAGAAACCCTCAGTCGAACCAACCCCGTTTAAGACTCTGTTGTTCTGTTGTTAGACTGTTATCAAAACAGTAGTACAAGGTCACCACCTTAGTTACCCCCTTTACCGTTTGTCTATTTTGGAATTCCGTCTTTTTCCCTGAATTCTCGCAGGGCTTCGATGTTCGCTGCTTACGAGCATTAGTAAGTAAGCAACAGTTTGACAAGAAAAGCCCTGCCTAAACAGCAATGTGGCGTGGTTCGGGGCTGTAAAGTGAGAAACCCTGGCGACAGTTTGCCCCTTTTAGTGCTGTAACTTTACCGTTACGGTCGTGCTTTCACTTTAGCGAACAGGTCAGTCTAATGAGGAAAAACCGAGTTGCCCGGTTGCCCCATGCGCGCTTAAGTTCTTGGCAACATGTGGACAGCTTCGGCACCGAGGGCTTGGCTTGTTAGGGATCCGGGGAGCCCCATTGAGCCTCATCTCGGAACAAAATGCGGCTCTTGCGACACCTTAATTGACGACCTGTTGGATCTTCCCTCTCATATGCAAGCATCCGGCGGACGCATGGGCAATCCTGGTGTTACCCAAGAAAGTCTCCTTTATTGGATCACATTCCTGTACCCCCATGTCACCATCCCCTGTTTGAGCCTCAATGTTAAGATACCGTACTTTTTTTTTTCTTTCTCCCCTCCCCGAAACGCTTTTTCCATCTCGGATTCTGCTAGCTAAGCACACTGCAGCTGGCAGGAATGAAAACCCTTCCTCGGTTCTACCGTATTAGACAGGGCATCCCCACGGCAGTCGAGTGCTGTAAAAATTCTTAAAATTAGCTATCATACCTCCTATGTCCGAAGGGTTGGTTTTTCTTTCTTTCTTTTGCTTTGGGAAAAAGGGGGGGTTTGCGGCTTCGGGTTCTATTGATTATCTAAGCGTAGTGTTCGTTACGGGGCGGGGCGGGGCGGGGCGGGGTTTCACTCGCCAGACCCCGCCGTTACACAGGGCAGGGGGAACATTCTTTTCATCATCCCGCCCCGCCCCGCCCCTGTCCGGGGCCTGACCCGGTTCCTTCCCTGGGCGGGACCATATTTCTCGCCACCTATTTTTGACGAGGGCTTGCCCGGAGCATCGGTGGGGGGGGGGGAGAAAAACCCTTTTAGAAGAAAGAAAAAACGCCCAGCCCCGCTCTGTAACGAACTCTATCTAAGCGCGTCGGATACAAGTGCTTCTTGCCCGTGTGATAACCAGTAGAAGTGTGTATGACAGGGTAGAACTTGTGCCTATCACCCGGCTCGGGATCTTGGCTCGAACACAAAGGGGTCTCATTCTAGAATGGGATATTCTGTGAAATGGCTACCGGTGGCTTCCCCCACCTTCCCCTTCATTAGTTGGAAACCATCTTTTTTGAGCGCTTTTCTCAAGTTTCCCAGGCTTACTAGACGTCCTTAAGATGGCCATTTTATCAAACAAGTGAAATTGCTACGCACACTTTTTAACCTCACAGACCAAGTCCCCTCATTCTCTAAAACAATAGACGGTATAATTCTCCCAATAAATTAAAAATCTCAAGCGAAATACGTGTCCTTCTAATACTCCAAACTCCATTTATTTTTTTGGGATCCCAAGGAAAGCTTTCGGAAATCATAATAATCACAACAATCATCCACCCTGCCCCCCTGCCCCAGCATAGACCTCTCCGGACACTGGCTTCCTAACCCCCGCCTCACTCGAAAACGTCAAATGCCTCGCCCCTACGTTTGGCACAATACCCACATCCCCCCAGCGCACTTTCTTCCCTACAATCTTCTCCGAATCCTCCCCCCAAGCATGGCAGGCAGCCGAAATTGCTGCGGAGCAACTGCCGACGGTAGTGATCTCCGCCGCAAATTGTTTATACCCCATACCAGCGGCAGTCAGCAGGGCAAGAATGCCTAGTGTGAGGACGAAAATGATGGCGATGCAGGAGTACCCCACATTACTTATCCTTTTTGAAATCTCCGTCCCGAACGAGTTCCATATCTCGACTTTGGCGAGGAATATGGATTGCGAGGTGAGCCAGTGAAGGAGACCGCTAAGGGTCATCAAAGGAATGGCATAGGTGTAGGGTATTTGGAGCCAGTATGTGGAGCGCTGGCCTGGGCGCTGGGATGTGACGCGGAGGGTGCGGTGGTGGTGACTGAAGAGGGACCATTCGTGGCCCGAGAGCATGCAGGTGAAGAGGGAGTTGTAGGTTAGGTAGAGGAATGAGAGGATTGTTTGTGGAAGGTTCGCTGTGAGGATGGCCTCGGTTATATTTTGGAAGCGTAGCCCGACTATAGAGACACTGTTGACTTTGCCCAAACCTCTGGTCCACCTATTGCGTCATCTCGTTAATTTTGTGCTAGGGGGGGGGGAGTGTTAGAGGTGGGTGTCAGGCCTACATTGATTTAAGGTCGGTGCCCCAGACGGACCCATCCTGGACCAAGCCTAATCGAAGTAACACCCCCGCGACAATGATAGTTATTAAGCAGAGGAGATTGCAAGTTATCCACCTCGTCCTACTAACGCTGGTCCACCACCTCTGCGCCCCCTTTTGCTTCCACTGCCTCGGCCCAGCACTCCGCCCATGCCTCCATCCCCTCTTAATGAACCGCCGATCGGCAAAGCATATCCCCATTGTCGTTGGGTCCTGAGTTCTCAAAAATGAGTCTACCGCATCACCCAAGGTAACCAGAGTAGGCTCTCTAGATCGAACAACCGTCATGACCATACAGCAAGCCTTAACAAGATTACAGCAGATAACAGCGATCATAATACCGAGCGAGAACTGCACCTTGCACCTCTCGTCTGTGATCTCACTCTTGCATCCGCTTATCTCTACCTCTCCCGCTTCCCGGAGCTTTAACGGCCATGGATATCCTCTCTTCACGTACTGGGCTAACTTGCCGGGGGTGCACTCGGATGACCTCGAACGGAAAACCCAGGGATGACCGTTTAGGTTGAAATTGCACATCCAGTTACCACGCGTGGTGGGTGGTGCGTCTGTCACAAGCGTCGTTTCCAGGAGGGTGTCGTTGTGCGTAGTGTTGGAATTATGATTGGTGATCAAAAAGAGGTTTCTGCGATCTGACACAAAGTCCTTGTTGTAGAGTTTAATGCACTCGGAAGGTGTTAGGTCTTCGTATCTCGGAGTGCTGGTATTGTGCCCCTCGAGAATGGTTTTGAATAGCCTAAAATCATCCGAATGCTGGTATTCCTGGCCAGTTGTGTCGTTGATTGACGCTTCACGGAAGTCGAACGTTGATGATATCGTAGTCGTGTTCGAGTAGGCTCCTGGTACAAAGTGGTCCTTGGTCGCAACGGTTACAAAGAACTCATTCGCCGCTAATGAGGTATACACTACAGAATTGTACCTGCAATCTTCCAATTAGCTAGGAATCGGGAGGGGCATGGCAATACAAACATACAGCAAATGGAGCGGAATACTGGTAAACCCAATAGCAACCCACAACAACGTCCTCTCAAGCTTAATCCTGAACAAGTTCCGAACGCTCGGAACCCCAATGTCCATCCATCGCCTCCTCGCATGCGCATCATCGATCTCGCTGCGAGTCGGCGCTGCGAGGCACTGTTGCGTATAATTACTTCCGGATAATAGCAGTGTGGAAAGAGCGTTTATCCCCAGGTGCAACCACAGCCCAATCTTCCTGCTCCTGTCACAACTCCCCTCATACAACGTCCAAGTGCCTCTTTCCACCTTATACTCCGGATTCGTGGCAACATAAATGGTTAAGCCGACGTTTATAAACAGCGCAACGATGACGGAAGCGGTACAGGCTAAGACGCCAGTGTGCCAACCGGTGTACCAGACCGGCTTCCATACTGATAAGAGAGAGGCCGGCTCTTCTCGTGTGAATTCGGAGTCTAGAGTTAATAGTTCTACCGAAGAGTATTTACTTCCTCCTCCTTCTCTTCCTCCTCTGTCGTAGTCATTACCACCTTTTGAAACAGCAGTCCATTTCGGTAACTTCTTCCTGAAATTCGACATCCGCCCGCTGGCGACAAGATGAGTGGGTATCTTGTGAAAGGAGTGGAAGCCGTTTTGAGGCTTAGAGAAGCTTAGGGGAGGAGGCTCTAGTTAAAGTTTTTTGAGCATCCCATTTTGGATTTCGATAGGCGCTTTCGGTGGTGTCGGAATGTGAATCATGTGTGAGCGGGTAGCCTGCTCATGTAAGCACGGGTACTCACCGGACTGTACGCCTTGCTTGGCTTTAGATGGAAGTGGGGCCTAGTTAGGGGAGATTCTCCAGGCTTGCAAAACATGAGGGGGGTTTTCCCCGTAGTTGTCAAAAAGAGAAGGATTAAGGGATAGAGCGGGTTAGCGCAGCTTGGAGAGAAGTGGAGTACAGTACCGTACTCGAGTACTTGAGTTCCGGTATAGTATGAACATCCCGACAAAACTCCTTCATATTAATTTTAGCGACCTCAATAACAAAAACGAAAGAAAAAAATACGCGCAAAATCTTATCTACCATCTGTCCAAATGCCAGTCAGGTACAAGTACCCGTCAATTCGTGAAGTCTCCGGAGGTAGAGAAAGGCTCTAACGGTTTCCTTCCCCTCAAACTTGGCTCTCGTTGACAATAAAACTGTGTTGACTATACAGGAAAATAAATCCCTCTTGGAGCTTAGTAGTTTTCGCATTATCCGGATACTTTACGACTTGGCAAGTGCTCGTCCTAAGGGAGAAGTACCGTATTGGAAAATCCGGGTTTTGAGATTGTACGGGTGCGTAGGCAATCGTAGGGGTTTTACTATATATCTTTAACCCCTGTTTTTTGACTGGGGCGAGTATCATACCGCAGTTGAACGAGAAGGAATTGACTCATTTATGATTAGATTGCCGATAGAATATTTCTATCCCTTTTTGAGGGAACTAGTCCTCTTTTTTTTTTTAACAAACTTTTATTCTCTTCGGGTTTTCTGAGGGAACTAGAGCTTACCCGTAGTACAAGTACCGGTACGAGTACCACTACGCAAAACACATGCGAGAGGTATTTACCTCATCATATGTTGACGACTTCCAGATTACGGTAGCGTCGAACACATGGGAAAGAAACGCAAGGCTGCTGGAGGACCAGACTAACTTGATAGTCGCTAGGGCACAGGG
>Ga0307509_10002916_pt1 | contig 26978 bp, 15 predicted proteins | sample 10_EM_MG_FD_202245 | JGI IMG/M metagenome (GOLD analysis project Ga0307509, IMG submission 202245) | Populus trichocarpa ectomycorrhiza microbial communities from riparian zone in the Pacific Northwest, United States - 10_EM | ecosystem: Host-associated > Plants > Roots > Unclassified | place... | reverse complement strand
TGGAGAACATGTGTCAGATGTGAGGGGAATACAAAAGGAACAATATGATATTCATGGCACTTAAGAATGAAGTCATCCTTGTGGTGTGTAATATGACCATCAAGGAGAAGAATACGCCATTGGGCTTTGGGACTAGCACCAACATGCTTGATAAAGTGATCAAGCCAGGAAAGAGCAATACTCTCATTTGTATAACCAGTTTGGGAAACTGCAATTACCTCAGCTCCAGAAAGATTATCATGAACCCAATCTTCCATGATCTTTTCTCCAGGACAAATGACAACTGGTGGAAGAGGGGGGCTTCCATCGGCACAGATTGTTTCAATAATAGTGATCGACTTGCGGTTTTCAGGGCTGGCGGTATATAACTCCTTAATCTCGATCGCAACAACCACTGTCTCGCCAGTTGGGCATCCAACTCTCACACCAGACTCATCCATGTTGTAAATGTATTTGGCGCGACGAATTCCATACTTGGAAAGAGTATTTTGATACTCGACAAAAAATGTCTTCAAATCTTCCTCACTATGAGTAGTGAGTCGAACATTGGCAATCGGCTTAGTCTTAATAATATGAAGAGTAGGATTTCTCTTCAACCATTGTTGGAACCAGACGAGAGAGGGGTGATTGCGCTGCTCTTGCTGGTGAAAGTGGCAGATGGCAGCATAAATAATTGAGGGGGTTGCTCCTAACCCAGCCTCTAGCTGCTCCAGAGAAAAGCGGAATACAGCCAACTCTTGGGCTTCAGTCAAAATGACATTATTTCCTCCATGGCGATTATAGGTCCCACGAGAGTTCCTCTCCTGATGACGTTTACGATATTGGCACATGCGGATAGATGCAGGATTGACGTTGAAGATTGTTGCTGCAGTGCTGGCCTTTTCCAAGGGTTCCTCTTCAAGCCACTGCATTGCTCGATTCAAACGTTTCTTCATTTCCAGCTTTGTCGGTCCATCAGGAATCGCGATTTGACCAAGACCTTCCAGCTCCGTGGATGGCTCATTTGGTTGAATAGGGCCTGAGCATTCTTGGGTGACAGAATGGCCAAGCTGAGAGGTGGAATTCTGGGGGCGGAGGCAATTGATAGCTGGGCCCGGGAGAGCAATTGGATAGAAGAGAGACTAAGGTTCCCTTGGCTGAACATGATGGAGGAATTTCCTGAATGAGATGGACCCGGGGGAGTTGAATCGCTAGAGCTGGATGACTGGGATTGGTCTGGCTGGAGCGAAGTGAACGGTGATCTTGAAGAGGAGGAATGATTTGCTGAACTCGAGCGCATTGAATCGGGTGGTGCGAGGGATTGGTCTGTCATCGGAGTTGCTGAAAGGGGATTAACTTTGTGGGACATAGGTGTTGCGGGTGGGTTTGTGCTGGTTGACAAGTAAAAAAAAAAGAAAAAACAGAGCGTAACGCTTGCTTTTGCGTAACACTTAGTTTTCCCGACTATGAGCGAAGCGAATAGGAGGGTAACCGGCTATTAGTTGGGGGTTTTTTCTATGCCATAGCGTAAGCTGCATGTAGGATTTTGTACCCTAAAACAATAATCATATGATTCAAAAAAAAAAAAGAAAAAAAAAAAGGTACAAAGACAGCATTCTGCTTTAACGCTATGGCCAACAAAAACCGTGTCCTCCTCACCCCAGGAAACATCCAAACCCCCAAGTCCCTCTGGTATCAGACCAACTGCACATCTCGCCTATCGCCCAACCAAACCCTACAAACATACTCGTACATACGAAGGAAGTAGAAGGGAAAGAAACAAGCAGGAAGGAGAGGAGAACCCTTAGCAACATCTGCAAAAGCCGAGAGGGTGAACAAAGGAAATGTAAGAACCCCTGACAAAGGAAAATTACAACTGATAAGTGACGTGTATCAGCGTGAGCTAGGAAGTGTGAGTGTGGACCTGCACGCCAAAGCGGTGCCGGGGAACGAAGCGGTGCCCGATGGCAGGATCGGATAACGGATGGAGGAGACTCTGATGAGGGGTCGCCGGAGGGTGTGCCAAAACAGCATTAGCGACGGCCAGAAGGATGGGCGTAACCGAGGCGGGTTTTTGTATAGCGACCGAAGATCGACCGCGGGCGGGGAGCAGTAAGGTGCCAGCTTAGGGGGTGGGAAGAGGGGGGTGGATGTAGCTGTAACCGAGCAACGGGATGAAGACCAAGAGGGTGGAGAGAGGATGATGTGTGGAGGAAGGACTAGTCCAAACACTTGAGACGACTGACTAGAGTAACCGCGGCCGATGCTTTTCCAATTGCGAAATGAGGATGAGGTGCTGAAGTTACTAACCAAAGTGTTCCCCGACAGGACCACATAACCGGGACGGAAAGGTACTTCGCAAAAGGCTTGGAAAGCTCAGCGCCGACTATGAGCGAAGAGAACGGAATGCTGACCGTGCAAAACCTAAGCGAGGTGCAAAGGAAGTGCGGGGTAAGGGGGAGAACCGAACTTCATGAGTGGGAGTCAACGATGAACAGGAACAAGAACCCCGTGGAGGAGGGGGTAGACCCCAGAGGGAGAGGTGATAGCATCACTCCCCTAGTCAGAAGCCATCAAGGGGGAGGAGAGGGGGTGGTGGTGGATCCCACGATGATTTCCCTGGTGTTGAGATTTCAATCGCCGGAGGTGTAGGGGAGATCGTTCGTGTCTAACTACAGTGACCATTTTTTTCTTTTTTTTCTTTTTCTTCTTTTTGTTTCTTTTTCTCTTTTTTTCTTTTTTTTTAAATCAAGTGCGTTTGTTTTATTAAGGTACAAAGACAGCATGCATCTTTAACGATATGGCCGACAAAAACCCTGCTCTTCTCACCCCAAGAAACATCCAAACCCCCAAGTCTCTCTGGTATGAGACCAACCGCACATCTCGCCTATCGCCCAACCAAATCCCACGAATATACACGTACACCCGAAGGAAATAGAAAGGAAAGAAACAAGCAGGAAGGAGAGGAGAACCCTTAGCCACATCTGCGAAAACCATAAGGTGAACAAAAGAAATGTATGACCCCCTGACAAAGGAAAATTACGTCTGATCAGTGACATGTATCAGCCTGAGCTAGGAAGTGAGAGTGTGGACCTGCACGCCGGAGCGGTGCCGGGGAACGAAGCGGTGCCCGATGGCAGGAAGGGATAGAGGATGGCGGAGACTCTGATGAGAGGTCTCCGGTGGGTTTGCCAAAACGGCATTAGCGATGGCCAGAAGGACGGGCGTAACCGAGGCGGGTTTTTGTATAGCGACCGAAAGATCGACCACGGGCGGGAAGCAGTAAGGTGCCAGCTTAGGGGATGGGAAGAGGGGGGGGTGGATGTAGCTGTAACTGAGCAACGGGACGAAGACCAAGAGGGCGGAGAGAGGAGGATGTGAGGAGGAAGGCAGTCCAAACACTTGAGACGACCGACTAGAGAAACCGCGGCCGATGCTTTTCCGAATGCGAAACGAGGATGAGGTGCTGAAGTTACTAACCAAAGTGTTCCCCGACAGGACCACATAATCGAGACGGAAAGGTACTTCGCAAAGGGCTTGGAAAGCTCAGCGCCGACCGTGAGCGAAGGGGGTGAAATGCCGACCGTGCAAAACCTAAGCGAGGGGCAAAGGAAGTCCGGGGTAAGGGGGGGAACTGAACTTCATGAGCGGGAGTCAACGATGAACAAGAACAAGAACCCCATAGAGGAGGGGGTAAACGCCTAAGGGAGAGGAGGGGAGATAGCATCACTCCCCTAGGCAGAAGCCATCAAGGGGGAGGAGAGGGGGTGGTGGTGGAATCCCACGATGATTTCCCTGGTGTTGAGATTTCAATCGCCGGAGGTGTGGGGGAGATGGTTCGTGCTAACTACAGTGACCGAGTCTCATCTTTATATAGACTCTTCACGCGACAACCCTAACCCTGGTGACTCATAACTCAAGTCACGTGGTCTTATGACTCATAACGAGTCATACCCGAAATCCATCAGATGACTCCTATGAGTCACTGCGCATTATGCCATAATACAATCAAATACACATCAACAAGTCAGGTGTGCAAAGGGCATCACCTGAGTGAAACTTGTGACTCATAATGTGAGTCAGGCGCGAAAGTCATTACATCATTATGACTCACAATCGTGAGTCATAGAAACATCAACAAATCATAACATAACGATGACACGCAAGTGCGAGTCATGTGAGAGCTATGAGTCAACTGACTGCATAGCGTAAAACATAAAACATACCTTATGACTAATAACTATTAGTCATGTGAAATCTGCCTTGCTTTGTCATGATTTGTGACAGGGTATGTCGGCTGGAAGCTACTCTTACTGTTTGGTGTGGGTGTAGACAAGCAATATTAGGGTATGGTATATAAGCATTTGACATTATGTTTGCCCCTTTCAACGTCCCCATAGGAGGAACTAAGTACATGTGGTTAAGGGTACAGTAGAATTCTGCTTGCTTTTTCTACTCTAAAAATCAACGGTAGAGCTTTGGTGGATAAGATGCACTTGACTTTGTATAAGAACTAATGTGAAAAGAGGTTTTTGAGCTGCAGAACAGACACAACCTGAATCCTCATACAATCTGGTCAGAAGTAGGTGAGACAAATCACCGCTATTCTGTAGGCCGTTGAAGAATTCAGAAGGGGATAGCCGACAGGCACTACGACATACACCTTGAAAGTTTTAAAAAAAGGGTTTTCAAGCTTTTCAAGTTTTTCACTTTTTTCTATCCCTCCCTTGGTCCATATCACAATTTACTCAGCATATAATCTCACGAATTTCATCTCATTTGTACCTTTTCACGTACAATTTATTCAATTACTAGTCACGTTCAGGTACAAAGTGAATTGCTTGTGCAGAGTAGGTTTGCTTTTTTCACATCTTATTTGTACTGTGTTCAATCTAATTTTTGTTCCTACAAGAATGGTACAAGGATCTCAATGCCCATACTATTGAAAAAAATACAAGTCATGTACATGGTACAGGAACGATATGGAAACAGCTCATTCCGGCTTTGTACAAAGCCAAGGTACACTAGAACTGCCTATCTGCGACGAAGAACCTTCTGCCCAAATCCTGCAGCCAGCTGTTGACCTTGCCTCCAATATACTAGATGAAGAATACAGTACAATTGAATCGTATACCGGCGAAAATGAGGTCGATAGTGAAGGAGACGTTGCCAATTTGGAGGTGGAAAGTCTCAACCTTTCCGATACTGATGAGAGTATACTGGGCTGGACTGCCTCTACCAAGGAAACATTCCACTGGTGAACGACCTCTATGGGATGTTGTACAGAATGAAAGATCTGAAAATGAGATGTAGTTACCATTCAGAAACAAGACAGGCTTTGAGCTGGCTCAGTGGTTTATTGAAGCAAAGGTATCAAAAGATCAGAGTGATAAATATTTTAAGAAGGACTCAGGATCAGGAGACTGTAATATTCACTCTACTTATCGTCTCCTTGAGGCTGTTGATCAGTTAGAATCAGGTGTGGGAATAAAGAGCTGGAAAGAGCGGTTTGTATTGTTTAGCGAAGCTCTAAGTAAATGTATCCCCAGAAGGTCAATTTCTAACGAAAAATACGCAATCGGGGATAGAGAAGAGTCAGACGAAACTGCCTTGACACAAAGATTCTTTTTCCACAATGCTATTAATTGTGCAAAATATCTAATGGGTCAAAAATATTTTGCTCAAGATAGGGTTTAGGCTCCAGTAAGGGAATGGAATAGCGAAGAACCACCTTAGCGAGTTTATTCTGAGATGCATACAGCAGATTTGTGGTAGAAAATACAGGTAGGTTCAGATGCGAAGTTCCACAGCCTTTCTATATCAGATATTGTGATGCAAATTGACAATCATCAAAGGATAGATCGTGTGAAGGAGCAACACTGGTACCAATCATATGTGCCTTAGACATCACCTTTTTGACCAATTTCTCAAAAGATAAGAAAGTCTGGCCAATCTATATGACAATTTGGAATATCCTATCGAGAACTAGGAATAAGGCCTCAAAACAGGAAACAGTTCTTTTGGCGCTTTTGCCCGTCCTACCGAAGATCCTTGGTGTAGCAACCAGGAATGCACAGCAAAAGCAGGTCAAGAATGACATCCTTTGTGATTTGATAGAAGTGATTTTTGCGCCAATAGTTGCACAGGAGAACTCCAGAGTTGAGGTTGAATGCATTGATGGAAAGGTCCAATTATCTTTTCCACATCTATCAGCTTGGATTGTAGATCACTTGGAAAATGTCAGATTAAAGGGAATTCAACAATATCAGTACGTTGTCTGCAAGGTGCGACCAGTGCAGTTAGGATCCTATTTGAGCCATTCAGCAGTGAAAAGAGATAGAAAATATGAAGATCTTTTCAACAAATTCTCTGATAACGATCAGCAAGCAGGAAAAGAACTGACCGATCATGACTTCAAATGCCTTCCTAGGGTCTTTTGGAGACTTCTGAATATTCAACAATCTGACTTGCCAAAACCAGATATTCTCCACGTCGTGTACTTGGGAATATTCGAAACATACCTTATGAAATGGATAATCGGATTTCTCAAGCAGTTTAAACGGTTACAATTATTCAATGCCATCTGGAAGAGTTTAGCTGTGTATCCTGGCTATTCTGCGCCGAACAAAGCATATAGTGGGATTTCACAGTGGACTGGGAAAGACATGAGATATCTGGTTAAGGTGATACTGCCGTGTTTTGCAGCTGCACTATGTCGTCCAAGTACTGTAGAACGTCCCATATTCACTAAAGCTCTGACTTGTGTCTGGTCGATTGTTGACTTTACTCTAATGTGTTAGGCCGGAGCCTATCTCAAAGTCTTGCAAGATAACTCAGGCTCATAATCTTAATCGTAGACGGATATTGTCTAGGAAGACTCAATGTCTTAAATAGAGGTAGGTAAAGTAATAAAGATTTTTTCTAGGGCAAAACTTTTATGAAAAGATCACTTCTCCGTTCTGTGCTACATAAGCATCCCTCAGAAGGATCTTAAGTTCAGCGCTCCCTACCTCCTTCTTTAATGTATAAAATAACTATGATCTGGATGAGAGTTGAACCCAGGACCTTAAGTGTTCAGTCCTAAAGTAAACCAATTAGGCCACCATCATACTAACTAAGTATCTGCTAACAAACTCCCGCTTCTTCAAAAAGTGCCAACACCATTTGACCCTGACAATTTCTGTTATCACAGTCGACTTCCGAATCGCAACACCATGAATTTTCCTGAAGGCGCTCCTACACATCAGTCCATTGGTTATGATCCTTCTTTGTCGCTATGGACATCAGGAAAAAATCTAAATTCTGCATCCTGAAGTAGAGTTTATGTTGGGAAGAGCCTGTGGTACATAGGAAGACATCTGAAGTCTTCCTATGGTATCCACGCGCATCCTGATAACTTGTTCAATTCTTTTTCAGCAAAAATGGACATGTTAATTATGTCCGATAGGGGTCATTTTATAAATATAGACACTTTGAATAGAATATTATTTAGTCAGCTAACGCGTTTTGGCAAATTATCATTTTTCAATTTTCGTCCCTCATTTCTGTCTCCAGATGCCTTCAGAAGCATAGGGTGCATAGGGTGTAAACTGATTTTTCTTGCTGATGGAGTCTTGTTTACCATTGCATACGCAGAATGGTCTCCATGATCAAACCAACAAAGGGGCCAGCTTTGTTATCGAACCTCTAAGCATTGCAGATATATCCTGCAACCGACATCTGCAAGGCCTAAGATAGACTTGTCACCATAATCTCACCAATAGCCATTATCCCTCCATAGTCATATCGTTATGGTATGGTTCCGTCAGCATCCTACGGATACTATTGATGTGCGTGAGTCCGGGTATGCCTGATTTCTCAAACTACCTCATCCAACAACACCATTCACTTCTGCGACTTTCATCGCGAGAGCCTGGAGTATAGAATCTGTTGCTTAACCATTGTCTGTAAAAACCTCCCGTTACTTAGTGACCACTTTCGCGACTCTCGTCTTTAGTGCTTAGTAACCTTATGCGACGTCGACTGAATTGGCTCGAACCACTTGCATAAGCTCACCAAAGGTCTTCTCTCATATATCCTGCGAACGGGATCCGGTCGGTCGGATGGCCGCGACATATACGGGGTTACGAGGAGGGCTCCACTGAGCCTGTCTTTGGTGAGAGGTCGCAACTACCGCGGTGTCTGCTGATGTAGCGCTGGCCCAACGCTGGTGCCGGAGGAGGGTGTTGGCTTGTCCTTTTTGAACTCAGAATCCTAAGGTAGGGTAACTATAGGGTAACTATAGGTCTCTATTCACTCCAGGGAAGGCTGAGCCTTCTGGTATTCCTAACATAATGTCACAATACAAAAGCCATACCGATAAGACGATTCAATACCTTGAATACTACTTAAAAGCCTTTCATGATCACAAAGATGTTTTTAAGGAGTACCAAAAAGATAAGTCCACTATGAGGAAAGTGCGGGAGGTCACTATCAGGATTCAGAGTGAAAAAAGTGAAGTACTGAATCAACACAGCCTTTTGGGAGCGACAGTGGCCAAAAGATGTCGAATTGCAGATGAACAACGCCGTGATATAGATGAAATTGTGGCAGATATATACGATTAGGATGTAGAGTTTAACTTTGTTAAGATACATTTGTCGAGTCAGTTCGGAGACCATGTACAGCGCCTTGGTAACATCCCCATATATTCTACTGAGTTTGGAGAGAGACAAGTTACAAAACAATGATCAAGGAGGGCTATTGGCGTTCAAATAGGAACTATGCGAGTCATCCAATATTACGAACATATGCCAGACTTGATGGCTTCAGAATTTAAGAAATGAATGTGGAACCAGGTATCAGACATCCCATTCAGGACAAATTAGATGACAAATAACACAAATGGCAAGTCGGATCAGTAACCAGGCAACCAATAGGTTTCACTTCCACCATCGAAACAATTTCTCTATGAAATAATACTTTGCGAAACTTACCCGACCTTTTACACGATTATTATAGACGGAAATCTTCCATAGGTTTTGAGGATGATATGGGCGCAGTTAAAGAATTCCTAATTGAGATTTGTCGTCATTTACGCGTTCCAATAGAGAATTTTGAGGACGCTTGGGAGGTCACTTGGCACCTTCTTCAGTGTACATCAACCTGCTTTAGAGGTCAACAGGGCACAGTAGAAATGATTTGGTATTAGTAGACTGAGGCAATAGGAATATTTATGGGGCATTAAAAATGTAACGGGGGCACCCTGTAGAGAGGTGAACTCTAAGGTTGCGACCGCACCAAACACTCAAAGTAGAAGATAAAGATGAGGTAAAATAATTCAGAAGAATTAACAGTAAAACTTAATATAGTTAAGCTCGAAGCTTCACTCAATTTAGTTCTCTCGAGGAAAAGTTGGTTATCAATGTAGAATGCCAAACGCTTAAACTTAAGTAGATATCAGATTTAAGCCTTTGACATTCACCACTACTCCGACCTTGTCCGAGTACCCTGTCCTGCTCAGGGCTCGTCCGAAGTCTACCCTCCATCAGGAATTATCCTGCCGGAAGTATCGGACCAACTCGGGTATACTTAACTCCTTCAATAGGATATGAGTTTCTGCAATGCATCTCCAATGCAACCACAGGCGAAAAACTCTTCCTATCGAAGTTATACCAGTGGCTAACTGTTATGACAATAACCGGAGTCAATACCTAGGTGGCGGACTCACTGGCCCAGTGGTAGTTTCGTCTATACAAGCTATACAGTCCATCATTTAATCTACGTGACTATCCAATGTGATAAATTGACATGCCAGCTCCCCCAGTGAGATGTAGTCGATGGTTGGCTTAAATGGGCGCTACCCATAGCCAGCCTCTCGGGACATACTCTACTGTGATAAGACTCATACCTCTAGAGTCCATTGTCAACCCATAGTAATGCTACAAATCAAGGGGAGAAGGTCCCGACTCGTTACTGAGGTATTTGTCCCGAAAGCTCATTGGACTACCTAAGTACTACTAGGAAGACTACCCTACTACCCGTAGGCTAAGATAGACTCCTAGGTGCCGGAGAGACCATATATAGGTGACCTCCATTTTGGCGGTTACCCATACTCCGCTTATATATCCTGCGAACAACATTCAGTCCGACGGACGGCCACGACTTATACGGTGTGACGGCAGCTGCTCCAATGACCTCTTTTAACTAGCAAACGAGTAACTACACAGCCGTCCGCCTATGACGCGCCGTCCCAACCCTGGGGCCAGAGGGGGGTGTTAGCAAAACCCGCCCAAGTTCAATAGCATGTTCGGGCCACCCTTACACAGGCGTGGGGCCTCCCCGTGCAGATGCGTGTGCGCCCAAGAACATCTAAAAGCCCGTAGAATGTGAGGCAATCGAACTCTAAGTTCTAGGATGACTTTGCTGGTGAAGGTAGGGTAACTTGGACACCTCAGTAGGCTAACTGGGGTCCATGGGCATAATGACCAAATTTCCAAGGTAGGGTAACTTTGTCCTCTTATGCCATTAACCGCTCCGGAAGTCCTCCAGTCAACCACACAAGTCGTCTCGGAGGTCCGTGTAACATTCCCATAATTCTCTTGACCTTATGCGAATGTTCTCCCGAAAGGTTACCCTGCCTAATAGAGTGCCCAAGGCAACTCAACTATTCCCTAGGCTTTGCCCTAGGTTGACCAGCTACTTGTATACGAGACCATACCACCCCTGGTTACCACTTCGTATACCATTTGGGCTAAAGTGGTAGTTATTGGTGCTACCTATCGTAGGGTCGTTACAAAAAAGCTTTTATTCAGCTCACTTGGTATCAATAATGAAAGTTCGGGATATAAAAACAGGTTTGGTAAATAGACTTCTATTGCTAGATAGACTCTATGTTGAGAATTCAGGCAAGCTCAATGACATTACAGGGCTTGTTACCGTTACTTTGAAAACAGCTAAGGGCCCAACCGGAACATCAGAGATAGTAGTTGGTATCAAACGAATCATGGGCATGGCACATTTTGTAGGAGAGACACCAGAAGTAAATAACAAACAGTGGTATGTAAATAATAGGATTGATTTGGAAACCATTAATTGAATATCTTGAACAGCTTACTGTATAAGAGTAAATTCTTTGTGTGATCGTGGAAACAGAGAGGTGCAAAAGAGACGCCAAAAGCACATTGAGTCAATGGGTCAAGGTAATACAAGAAATAAGAAACGGTTAAGCAACTTTTGAGAAGTTAAAAATAGATGATAGGAAGTCTAAAATATCTACATGGGAGTGCCATAAGCGAGGTGAAAAAGAATATGGTACACGTATATGGAAACTTGAAAGGTGTGTGATAACGCTACCGGGTTGGGTTCTGAGATTAAGGAAGAGCTCCAGGGAGGCTTCAGGGGGACGGAGTCGATAATGGATAAATCATGGGAGACAGAATTTGGCAAGGGTGACATGAGCCTGAGACTGGGCAGAGTTGTTCCAGACGTACACAAGGGCAAAGAGGCTGTACAACGGCCAAATGTGTCTGAGTAGAAAAACCAAAATAAAACAATAGTCAGTTATGCGAGAAGCAACCCCTAGCCAAGGAAACATGGGGCAACAGAACAAACTAAAGGATTGGGAATGGCGGAGGGAGCAATTGAGCCTTCAATGGCCATAGGGGGTTTGAGAAAATGGCGTAAATTCATGAGGGATGGGAAGGATCGGGAGAGAGGGTATTACCACAAGATACAGGGAGATATGTATGTAATACATGAGGTGGAATTATTTTTGCTGATGTCTGTCTCAACGCTACACATGAAGTTGCTGTCTACTCTGTAGGAAGTCCTGGGAATGCGGAAAGGGGTGCTGGCGATCCCAGAACTCATTGCTGGATTCCTCTACAACTGATTAGGTAATTTTGAATCCCTAACCTGAGCACTATTGGGCCTGACACAAGCAACATACTGGTATAAGATATGTCTCTGTCGCATCAATTCTTGTAGAGATTGGTACCTCTTCGGTAAGTGGTCTTTAGGATATATACTATTGTAATCCTGATACTCGAGGGCAGATTCCTCCACAGCCGCTTAACCAATTTTGATTCTGTTATATGAACTTTATTGGACTTGATATCAGCTACACACTGGTATAAGGTATGTCTCTTTCATATTAATACTTATGAGATCACTATCTAGTCTAAGGGAGGAGGTCCTGAGAAGACTTAGAGTTGTGCTGATGATCCTGAACTCAATTGCAGATTCCTCCCCAGCTGCTCTACTGATTTTGATTCTGTCACCTGGACGTTATTGGACTCGACACCAGCTCCACACCACTTTAAGGTACATCCCTGTCGCATCAATATTCATGAAATCGCTATCTACAGCTCCTAGTCAAAAGTGTTCATACAACTGTCTCACGTTACTAAGCTACCTCATCAAAGTCAAATGGCTATCCATTCTATGAACATTCAACCTCACAACTGATGATGATCCTGGATGGCTGAGTGAGCTATATAGAAGTACTCAGATAACGGGGGAGGGGATATTGGGAGCACTAGAAGGATAGTGAAATTACTCTAATTAGTAGTTGCCTTGCTTTTTTAGTTCTTTCATACCCCTTCCATAGTATTGGGAGTGTCTCCACTTCTTTTACTAATCTCAATAGAACACCTCTAATCTAAGTAGTACAGTCTACTGTTCTGATAGAGCCGAATTGAAGCCAGATAACGTCATAGGTAGTGATCATTTGGCCAATGAATTAGTGTATCCAAAAAGCTGAACCTGGCGATTACAACTACTCAGAGGGGCCTGGCTTCAACTCTACCACACAAATATATACTGGTGAAGGGCATATAGAAGCTGAAGCAAAACTCATACAGCCCAGCCTACAGGTGGATGCAAAGAAGGTAAATTCGCCACAGCTCAAATATACAATCATATGTGCGCAAATATTGAATTCTTCATGGAAAAATTGTCTAGTTGACGATCTTTATCAGTGGGTCAGAGAGATGGAGGTTTGAAGGTTACACATTTCCTCTCCACGGCTTCGGGTATCATATATTATAACCTCTGGTATCAGTCTCCCTTACAATATGATAGAATTGTAAAAGCCAGTTAGTGAGATTGGACACAGCCAAATGACTTGCCCCAAACTGTCTCAGGCAAGTAGTCATCCTTCTTAACAACCTCGCTCTCTCCATTTCGAGATTAGCAACACGAGGAGCTAGTAAACTGATGAAGTAAATATAGTTCAGTATTTACTGGAATAATTAAACCTTACCCTAAGACTTTGGAGCTGCCTTTGGTGGTATGATCAGACTCTCCTTTCTTTTGTGTCTGTTGTAAGCTTAGGCTTCAGAAATGGATGTTGGTAGTGCTTTCGCTTCCCTATCAGGGAACAGGAATTTTGCATGTCTAAGCATGAGGTTCAATTATTCCACTAAGTACGAAGGTATTGCCCATATGTTTTATATATTTTGCTAGCTAGGGGTCATGTATTAGTATGAGATGAGTGGATGAATAGGTATCCACGATACCGATTCTGGTGTCTTTATACCCAATTTGCTACACTACCCCATGTTAGCGCAATTCACCCTACTTGTAAAATATACAAAATATATAGGCTCTACCTCTGTACAGTAGTCTTCAATTGTATGCCCAGCCAAACCGGATTATGATCGGCTGTGTTGTGGAGTTTTGGTCAGATGGGAAATCATTAGACTTTGGTGCAGCAGCTTACTAAGATGAGACAGTTTCACAAACACTTTTGACTAGATGCTGAACTCTGGGGAAGGAGTCCTAGAAGACTTAGGGAAGTGCTGGCAATCTCAGGAATCAATGGCAGATTCCTCCACAATGGCTTAACCAATTTTGATTCTGTGACTTGAAGGTCATTCGGCTTGATGCCAGCTACACGCCAGAATAGGGTATGTCCCAAGGCAACAATTCACCATGGAGCTATAGGGTCCAGGGTATGGGGTAGTCAGAAGGCTGCTTTGGTAATGCTATGTGAATTGTCCTGTATATTAGACTACTAGTAGTAAATTTAATACTTTTTTAAATACATGAAAAGTATTATAACCCAGGTGACCAATGTCAGAAACAAGCAAAGGGGAAACACTTGGTAAATGTCTGGAAGATTTGGTACTACGTCTAGTTACATCCTGGTAATTAGAGGTATGCCAGCTGCGTCCAGAGGATTAGGTGTTGTATTAGGCTGTGTTCTGAGAATTAGGTATTGTGTCAGATTGCGTTCTCTGTGTGGTGTGCCATACTAGTTGCGTCCTGATGCTGGCAAGATGGTATGTTGCATCCTGATTCATGATTGACATTCTGAGCATCCCATGGATCAGCTGCACAGGACACTCAGAATGCAAGGTGTTTTTTTTACTGATGTCCAGGGAGTCTACAAGATGCTAAGACCATGTCAGATGCTATAGGGAGATGAAGCCCACAACGGAACAATACTGGAAAAATACTGGAAAAATATATCCAGACTACTAGAAGGCCCAAATAGCTTTCAAAAGGCTTAAAATTCCCACAGGTCACAACGTGTTTTAGGTCACAGTACAGTCCAGATACCTATTGAGACGTGTAGGATAGTTTTTCTGGAGTTGCATAAATTTCGAAATTTATTTATTTTGACCTTCTGGTAAACTAGCTCCAACAAGACTATATACATAAAAGAGGGGAAGTAACAGCTAAGGAATGGCGTAAAGGGGATATATAATGGCTCAAATGGGACGTTTAAAGGCTTAAGAGAAAGCTCTCAATTAGGTGAATCTAACAGTAGTATCCGCTTGGCAATAGGAGGTCTGTAAATTAAGATCCCAGGTGGGATAGTAAGAAGTTCAAAAATCTGTCCAAGTTTAAAGAAGGGAAAAAGAGACCTTAAAAAAGTGGCCATGAGGACGTTCAAAGGCTGATTTGAATACCCTGAAGGTAGGGAATCTAACCGTGGTATCCACTCGGTAATCGCATATCTGTAACCTAAAGTACCAGATGTAATGGTTAGTAGTAGAAAATTCTCCCCATATGTAAAGGTGTAAAGGAGAGACCTTGAAAATGGCTCCATAGGGACGTTCCAATGCTCATTTGAATGCACTTCATGAGAGGGATCCAACAGTGGTGTCTGCTTGGCAATAGCATGTATGTAGCCTCAAGTATCGGGTAGAATAGTAAATTCTTAAAAGTTCTGTCATAGTGTAAAACTATACTGAAAACCACTTAAAAATAGTGCGAATAGGACATTAAAAGGCTCCAGAGAAAGCCATTGATCAGAGCAATCTATCTGTAGCATTCGTCTTATGTTTGGTAGTCTCTAGCCTGAGATATCACATAAAGTACTTGTATCTGCTTCTAAAGTTAGTGATTTATGAGTACAGTTATAATCCTGTGAAACTTTTCTAAGCCGTGTCAAAGGCACAATCATCCTAGATTACTCATAGTTTTCACTTTATTGCTGGATAGTTGGGTGAGAATTGAGAGTAGATTGAAGAGGTCAAAAAGGTCTTGCAAGAGGCCAAACAGGCCTGTGCAAAAAGACATGTATCATATAATAACCTTAGTGTGTTTGAAAATCTTGGCAGAGTAACCAGAGTTAATCTAAAAATCTTGGCATGAATATGTAGTCAGCCAGCCTCTCACAAGCCCATTTAAGCCTTTGAGAGACCTAAAACAGCCATTATTATACTACTTTAGTGAATAATTCTTTTCTTAGTTGTGACAAGTATGTAAGTGAGCCTCCCAGAAGCTCATATGAGTCTTTGGAAAGCACATATGAGCCTTTGGAAAGCACATATGAGCCTTTGGAAGGCTCATAAGCGAACCTTTAGCACTACAGCTCATACTAATCCCTTTGTGCAATCTAGGTTTGTGAAATAGCCTGAACGCAAAACTCTAATATGATTCAGGTGTGGGCCAAAAATCTCAGCACTCTAGTATTCCCACACCTCAGGGGGCTGAGAGACTTATTGGGAATTTCATGGGGAAGAAGACTATAACGGAAATACTCAGGAATAGCAAGTCTATAATGAAAAAACTCCATGAGAAGTATAGTCACATTCTTCATCTTTGCTACACCTCCGGCGATTGAAATCTCAACACCGTGAGAAATCATTATCACCTTCACCTACTCCCCTCTCCCAGTTATACAACATTGCCTGTAACTGGTAAAGCTACTTTTATCCCCTCTTCTCTTCTCTTCTGATAGTCAGGCATTGGCGAACCTGTTCCTAAGGGTTTGTTATGTTTGCTTTTGTTTGGTGCAAGCCTATCTCAAAGACTTGCAAGATAACTCAGGCTGATAATCTTTATCGTAGACGGAGATTGTCTAGAAAGGTTCAGTGACTAAAATAGAGGTAGGTCAAGTGATAAAAGATTTTCTAGCGCAAACATTTTATATTGATAAGATCTCTTCTCCGTTGCTTGATGATCTTCAAATAGCTCAAGAGGCACCTGGAGATGTATATGCCGCATCTTGGTGGACAGGCTATATCTAGTTCTCATACTAACTAAGTACCTGCTAACAAATTCCAGCTCTTCTGAAAGTGCAAACACCACTTGACTCTGACAATTCTGTTACCTCACTTGACTTCCGAATCGCAACACCATGATTTTTCCTGATAGTGCTCCCACACATCAGTCCATTGGTCACGATCCATCTTTGTCGGCATGGAGTCTTGCTTACCATTGAATACGCAGAATGGTCTCCATAATCGAACCAGCAAAGGGGCCAGCTTTGTTATCAAACCTCTCAGCATTGCAGGTATGTCCTGTACTCGACAGCTGCAAGGCATAAGATAGACTTGTCCTGATAATCGCACCAATGGCCATTATCTCTCCACAGTCATATCATTATCGTATGGTTCCGTCAGTATCTGAAGAATACTAGTGACGTATGTGAGTCCGAGTATGCTTGATTTCTCAAACTACCTTATCCAACAACACTATTCACTTCTGTGACTTTCATCACGAGAGGGTGGAGTATAGAATGATGTTGCTTAACCATTGTCAGTAAAAACATCCCATTACGTAGTGACCACCTTCGTGACTCCTGTCTTTAGTGTTCAGTAACTTTATGCGACGTCGACCGATTTGGCTCGAGCCACTTGCATAAGCTTGCCAAAGGCCTTCCTTCATATATCCTGCCAACGGGATCTGGTCGGACGGACGGCCGCGATGTATACGGGGTTACAAGAATGGCTTCAAGGACCATGTCCTGGGTCAGGGGACTTAACTATGGCGGCGTCTGCCATTGTAGTGCCGTCCCAACACTTGTGCGGGAGGCAGGTGTTGCCTTATCCTTTTGAACTCAAAATCCTAAGGTAGGGTAACTATAGGTCTTTATTCACTAATGGAAGGCTGAGCCTTCCAGTATGCCTAACAGCTTTTGTCCCCCTCTCTCTGGGCTTGCTGAGGCAGCCCGCCATAGTCGGCAACCTCACACCCATCAAAGGTAGGTCTTTAGTCTTGGGCAATTGGTCAAGTAGTTGTTTCTAGTAGCACTACTCACTAGTATCGCACTATCTCTAGTATGCTCGACTGGTACACTCGACCCCTTCAAAACACTGTGAGCTAGTTTCTATCAGCCCTTCTTGCACTTCTCATGTCAGTAGCCCTCCGCCCTCCTCTTTGGTGACATTTGCATCGGCTAGCCCCCTACTACTTGAGGCTCTACACCCACCTTCAGAGATCTGCTCCCTTCTGATGTCCTTGGACTAGGGGCGAATGTTTAAACCTTCTTTATTCTGATCTGGTTTCTGAGATAGCTGACCAGATCTTTCTTTGACTGCCACAAGTTCTCCTTTCTTAAGCAGCACTCCCTTAAACTCAGTTGTTCCTTCTGAGTCTCCTCTAGCAGGGATCTGATTGCCCTCAGAAACTATTTCCCTTTTGTGTGTCCCGGTAACCCAGCCAGCAGGAGTCCCTATTGGTTCTGGGGCTGGGCCAGGTGGTGTTTTTCCTTTAATACAAGCTTATCGTTGATGTAGCTTGGAGGAAAGGGTTTGTTTTTCCTTTGTCTGGGATATACTATCAGTTGGTGATGTTTTCCTTCTATGCTAGCTTCTCACAAGAGTTCTTGGTTCGTGGCTTTCAGGCCTGTATTCTCATCTCCTTGTGATTGTCTATCTATACTAGCTGGCAGTGATTTCTTTATCAGGCAGTGTCAGAGTGTTTTTAATTTGGGGATCATAGGATGGACTGTAGTTGGAGATTTTGAACTGCATGGCCGTATATGATATTCCGGAGTCCCTTGTACCTAAGACTACTGGATGAGGACAGGTGTCTATTTGCCCCAATAGAAACAGTGAATAAGCAAGATTAGAAAGAAAAAAAGAAAGAAAATGAGAAGTTTGGTCTTTCCGGGGGCCCTATGGACTCTTGGTAGTCCTTTACAGCCCACAATGAGCCCCTGAACTATTTGCTTAGATGAACACCTGTTAGGCAAGAGCCAATCTCAAGGACTTATAAGATAACTCAAGCCAATAGTCTTTATAGTAGACAGAGATTGTCTAGGAAGGCTCAATGATAATAATGAGAGTAAAAATAGATAGTGTAATAAAGGATTTCTAGCGTAAACATTTTATATTGATAAGATCTCTTCTCTATTGCTTGATAATGTTTGAATAGCTTAGGAAGCACCTCAATATTTATATGCCATGTCTGTGTGGTCGCGGGCTACATCCAGTTCTCATACTAACTAAATATCTACTAATAATATCTAACTTCTTCAAAAAGTACAAACACCATTTGATCCTGACAATTTCCTTCATCTGACTTGACTTCCGAATCGCAACACCATGAATTATTCCTGACAGTGCTCTCTCATATTAGTCGATTCATTACGATCTATCTTTATCAACATGGTGTCTTGCTTACCACTACATACACAGAATGGCCTCCATGATTGAACCAACAAAAGGGCCAGCATTGTTATGGAACCTCTCCTCATTGCAGGTTTATCCTGCACTCGACAGCTACGAGACATAAGATAGACTTGTCCTAATAATAGCGCAAATAGCTATTATCTCTCCATAGTCATATCGTTATCGTATGGTTCCGTTTGTATCTGAAGAATACTTGTAACATAAGTGAGCACGAGTAAGTTTGATTCCCAAACTACTTCTTCCAACGACACCATTCAGTTCAGCGACTTTCGTCGTAGAACTGTGGAGTATAGAGTAATGTTGCTTGACTATTGTCTGTAAAAACATCCTGTTACTTAGTTACCACATTTGCAACCATTTTCTTGGATGCTCAGTAACTTTCTGCTATATTCACCGATTTGGCTCGAACCACTTGCATAAGCTCATCAAAGGTCCCCCCCACCCATATACCCTGCGAAAAAGGGATCCGGTCAGACAGAATGCCGCAATATATACAGGGTTAGAAGGGTGGCCCCAAACATCATGTCCTTGATTATGGGATGCAACTACGGCAGCATCTGCAGGTGTAGCGCCATCCCAATGCTGGTGTGGGAGAGGGGTGTTAGGTTAACACCTCCGTACTCAGAACCTAATGTAGGGTTATGACCTGTAGGTCTTTATTCACTAAGGGAAGGCTGCACCTTCCGGTATGCCTAACAACACCCCCTTGAACATACCACACATATTTTGACCCAAGCTGTAGGATCCTGATTTCAGAGTTAGCTCTTATTGTCCTATACTGCCTCCTAGAGTCTGAATCAATACCTAATAACACATGAGGTATTGGAGGCATAAGGATCGTGGGTAGTGTCAGCTGATACTAGAATCTAAGTGTAATATACATGAGGTGAAATATGTTTTGCTAAAGTTGTATACTGTCCCATTTCATAGATGGGGTAGTCCTACTTCCTGCCTGATATCAACAAGCTTTATCTGCCATGTCATGAAATTCCTTTTTACGAAGGCAATTAGATGGTTCTTTTCACTCTCAGCATGTCCAGCTAGTCTTTCAATTCAAATATTTTGGTTTAAAACCTCCACCATAATTAATTCTAGTGGGGGAAATGACCAGCTAAGATTATTCTCCTTCGACTAATCTTCAACTCGCTCTTTCTGGGTATTTTGAAGAGCATCTTACTAGATATCATTCATTTTTGACCCTAAGACTAAGGTTAATTTGTGGATCTTTTTGTAACTAATAGGCTTTTCAATGCTTCAAAAAGCGATTATAGCAATCCATTGATATGGAGTGATTTTTTTGCCTTTAACTCTCTAAATTCGTGAAACCTTCCCAAAAGGTAGTTAGACTCTACTTAGATCACATTATCTTTTCATTTTGTTATTTAGTACTACAAACTATAGGGGTATTTGGCAGGACGTTATTTGAAATAATCGTTATTTCAAAACGGGTTTAGGGCCAAATGATGTTTTCACACTATGATTGGGTTTAGCACCTCATTATTTGTATACCGCATAAAACCATCGTTTCAACATATGATTTGAAATATGAATTATCTAAACATAATATTATTATAACAATAAGATTAATTCTATAATATGACCATCTTTTTTAAAAAATCTACACTCGAGCTATAGTTGCCAAGATGAGAACAATAGGTTTGAAGTCTGACAATCACAAAAAACAATTTTCCATAAATGATGTTTTAACTTTCACTCAATTTTAATTGATAATTGCTTCATGAAAAGAATGTTTAAAAATGTTTTATATTTACAGAAAAAGAGTAAATCATCTAGCAAATCATTTGGTAAATTATTTAAACTGCTGCTATGAAGCTATATAATTCTGTAGTGGGTTTTTGTTCTTAATTTGCACAATCATGTGACTCAAGTACTTGAATAATAGGATTATGCTACTTTAATAATGTATTATTCTATCTATAATAATCCTTTGTTTTTACATTATAATACTGTTTTATGTTGTCATCTCTGCAACAAATATATATACAAAAAAATAGAAGATCTTTAATAGTCAATATCACAATAGATATTTATCCAATTGAGTTGGTTTTTAGTGCAATAGATAGCCAAGAAGTAGAAGAAATCTTTAGTGGAATAAAAAGCATTTTGTCATTTTTCATATTTTTGGCTCTAGAGGATGTAATTCAGAAGATATAAGGCTTATGAATATTTTTTAAGCTTATAGATATATACTCTAAATAATGCTGAAGGTTTCTAGCCAAAAAAAAATTGTTTGAGGTTGAGTACCCAAGTGTAGGTTTTAAAAAACATGCGTTCATATGAGTGTGGTTTTAGTAGAACCAGCATGTGGGCTTTTTTGGTTGTTAACAGGCAAACATGTTTGAAGTGTGGCAACCACACAAACCACTCCTGAGATAGAAGCAATTTTGTTTTTATCAACAGCAAAATGACTTCACAGCGTTAATTAAAGACCTTAAAAATAAAATAATTTCATGATAATTTAATATAATATGTAAGGTATATTGAAATATATTGAAATATATCAAAAAATGTGATTGAATATAGTTTTCTATAAGGTTAATCTTTAAGAAATAATAATCAGCCAAGTTTTTTTTACTCTTGACAGTGTTTTAGGTACAGATTTAAGGTGTCTTTTATAAAGAAAGTTGCAACAAAAAAGTACAATCTTTATTTCATCTGTGAATAACAACATAATGGTTTGTTCAATTTTCATGAAAATAAGTTCCAGAGGTAGATAAAAGTGAGGAGTATTTTTCAGTATAAAAAAGTTACATTTGAGATTTTTCATATCCCCATATAAATAATAAGCTACCAAGGTTGTTAGAGGTTGTAGAATATTTTCTGAGCCATTCGGAGTATTCTCTAATGGTCTATCTAGGTGGCTATGCCAAAATAAATTATTGGAAGTTGAGTGCCCATGTACAGGTTTTAATAAAACCACACTTATATTATAAATAGATATTATACTTTATATATGAGCCTGTACCAGTTACAACCTAACTATCGGGTCTCAACTACAAAATATCTATTTTGATTTAGCCACTTAGGTAGCTATACAAAGTATGTATTCAGCACTTTAGAAAATATTATTTATCAGGAGATGACCTCTGTAGCCTATTTTACATGCAAAAAATCAAAATTTTGAGAAATACACTTTTTATCATCTAAAATAACTCTCATTTTCCAGCTATCTATAAAGCTAATAATAATTGCTGAAAGGCTAGTAGTTGTTGAGCTATTTAGCTTTAAAGATAATGGTTACAAACTACTCGCATTGTAACATCCTACTTGATGATATAAAATAGGTGGATTATATAATATTATTCTTATGTAATCAAGACAGTTTACAATCTCTGATTGTGGGAAATTAATGTAAAATCTTTTAAATAAACACTTTTTTAATTCTATCTTCATATCATATGACTAGGAACATTAGAATATATTTTAAAAGTCTCAACATATTATTGAAGTTTGTTTGGACATTGTAGTTATTATTTTAAGACAGAGTTGAACAAAAGTGAACTTATCTCAAAACATTTTTACCTGGTTACCTAGGTTGTTATGTGTTATCCCACTCTCAACAACAAAGACCAAGAGTCAAGTTTTAATTGGCACAAGCTCATATTAAGAATTAAGTGCAGGTTATTATTTCAAGATAGTTTATAAAATGTAAATTTGTAAGAATCAAATTGATTAGGCCCTGTTTGGCATACCACAGGAAAAAATAAAAACTCAGTTTTTCCTAAAAAAAAAGAATTTTTTAGAACAAAAATATAGAGTATGGTGCCGGCATCTCAAAAAGGGAACCTGGCTGTGTAATGGATGTTATATGTGGCTTTGCAAAATTTGATTAGTAAGATACTCTTTGTCAATAGAAAATTTATGAAAAACATAGTCTAAGGTTTAAGGGTTTAATTATCCTTATAACGGATATTTATAATTGGAGTTTATGCAGGCAAAAAAATATTAATAATAGAATATTATATCATAATAAGTCAACTGAGAACTAAGGTTTAATAAAAAGAGTGTTTTTCATACATATTGGGTACAAATAACTAATCAAATTCAATAAAACTAAGCTTTTATAAAATCGAGCTATGCTTACTAACCTAATCAAGTGTGGCTGGTGTAACACTTTTTCTTCTTTCTCACCAAAAATACAACTTTTTAAATCCTTAAGGCTCTACAACTACAAACTTAATTGCTGAAAAACAGCCTATTTTATATTCTCCTTTATCTTCTCTTTTAGAAATAGGCTCTTTTTTAGATATTATGGTTGTAGTTGTTGAGCCTTAAGGATTTGAAAAATAGGAAATTTGAGGTTCCCTTTTTGAACTGCCGGCACCATACCTGTCGAAATACCAGTATTTAGCATGACTAAACTCCTTTCTTTTTTACTGCGTGAATGAACTACCCTTGTATTATTTTTGGGTAAAAGAGACTAAGACCCTGTTCAGCATATCACTTTTATAGCACAAATTCTGAAATATTAAAGTTTTTATATAGGGGTGTGTTCGGCATGTACAAAAATATCATGATATATTTTTATTGTGTTTATAAATTTTTATTCTACATATTTATTGTATCTATATATGAACTGAACAATGATTTTTTGAAATGTCCGATCTGATCATCTGATAACCCATGGTCCTCATAGCAACATCCCTATCATATATTTTGTTTTCTTGCTTTTAATGTTAATTCTTCTCTATTTACCAATCATAAGAGATTTCTAGAAAAAGATAAGTGAAAGGCAAGTAGGAATAGAAATCAAATCAAGAAAAAGGAATCAATTTTTTTTAGAAATACTACTCATCAAATTCAAAGTCAGCTGAGAGGATATAGGAACTAATTTCAATAAATTAAATACCTTTAGTGTTAATTATTATCTTTAATAGTAGTAAGAGATTATCACAAGAAAGCAGAATTCTTATAAGAAGACAGTTATAGAGTTGTAGTTTGTAAATAGTGAAAGATCAGAAAGAGAGTATTTTTTCAATATATGCAACAGAGTTAGAATAATATCTGATGGTCAATATAGAGTTATTGATGATGTATTAAGACTAAGGCTATCATTTTTCTATACTGTAAGCAGCACTTCTAGAATTGTATTTTATTATGCTTTATAAGGATATTACTTAAATCCACCAGTTAATTTCTTTATTTATCTGATTATAAAAGTTCATTGTATTATTTATTATATTTGTAATATTGGTTTTTCTTTAATAGTCCATTAGAAATATACAATTATTAGAAATAATGCAGGTTTTAGGATTAGAAATAGGAAATAGCTAAAAGTTCGAAAGGAGAGCAATAACCATATTCGGAGCAATGCTATGAAGCTTACACATATCAAGTATAAATGAATAAATTAAAATTTTGAGATCTATTATTTGATTTGTATCATCTCTTTTTATTTTTTTGAATATTCAAATATTATCTTAACTTATGACTATTAAGATGAAAAACTTTCAACTGTAGTAAATCCTACTTAAGTTCAGTAGAAAAACCCAGTTGCTTAATAAATGGGCAGTTGAGTAGAAAATACAAATAGAAAGAAGAAAACTTGAATACAATAAACTAGGGAGACTTTAGCAGATGAATAGTCAGCTTCTGAGGAAATATCCAAAACTGACAGTAAACAGAAAACTAAGAAAACAAATAGACATCAAACTCCACTCTAGCAATATCACCTAACAATAGCTCTCCATAATAATGTTGAGTTTATAGCAGACAAATGTATAAGTAAACTCTAATAACATGGTACCACTATATTAAACTAAGGGACAAGTTGTAAATAAGAAGAAATTATTCAATAAACAATACTATGTAGATATAGTAAGCTAAGTTTTTGCACTTTGGAACATAGAAGCTAGAAAGGAGAGAAGAAAGTTTGATGAGTAGAATCAGAAGGAGAGATAGACAACAGAGTACAAGATGATCCAATCAAGTTGATACTGAGTGCTATGAGATAGACTTCAATATTAAGGAAACTATCAAGAACTATATTAAGAAAAATATCAAGAACTATATTGGGATCTAATTAGGTAGCAAGTAAATAAAGTAACAAAAATAAAAGAATTAGTCATAGTGTATGGAGATATTTTTCACAGCTGCAAACTATGTATAAAGCTATTTGAAATATATGCAAGAGAGTTTTGTCAAGCAATATGATAGCTATCTGAGAATATAGTAGAAGGGTAAATAGAGAAAACTGTCAGCCTGAATATATCATTACTGATGGAGGAGAGAAGCAGGGAGAAGAAAATTACCTATTACCTTCTAGATAGAGGATTTTGTTGACAAGAGGAGAGATGAGTGAAGGAATTATTTTTTATTAAGAAAACCAATTGATTACCGAGTTTGATAGTGAAGATTTATAATCTTATAATATTAAGATTTCAATTATTAGAAGAATTATTACTATAGTAATTGCTGAAAATTGTAGAATCTAGGCTGTAATTGTAATCATATAAGTTAAAAAGATAAAATTGTTCTAGAGTAGTCAACTTGAAAAAATATATTGCTGACTTGGCTGATGGTATTTGTGAAAAAGAAGGTATCAGAAAGCTATAATAGAAAAATCAAGGTAAAGTAGAATGCAAGAGTTCCTATATTTAAAAGCAGTTGACCTAAGTCTGGTTAGAAATGCTATTTTTATAGTATAAATTAGTGCAACTAAAACATTTTATATAGATAAGTGTTTAGTTGATACAAAAATATTATAATAGATTTTTATTTTCATATGATATTTTTATAGTATAAAGATAATATCAGATTTAACTTGTATTGTTCTGATACTTATAGTGGGAAAGCTGGTGTAAAGCAAAAGTAAGTATTATGCATCGTATTCATTTCTCTCTCTGGATAGCTTATATAATACTGACAATTTGCTCTGGAATTGGCATACTAATGCAGATTACCATAGACTAATTTATGGTAAGAAAAGTCATGATAGCTTCAATTAAGTTGCAAAATCTTGCTGATGAATTAGATTCAGATTTTTCACTTTTATCTAGCCTCTTATACAGAAATTCAGGTACTATATGGATTAGCTAAGCATAAAACAGAATACACTATATTATATCAGTCAATCTGTCCCTTCTGTAAAATAAAAGTGCGTATTATATTTGGTTTTGCATTACTTGCTTTTTCTAACTATCAGTAGTAGAAATGGGGGAGAGGAAAAGGCTATTAACAATAACACATTTGTGTTACAGGCTAAAGAGTTCAATGAGATATTAGTGTTTGTAATACATGCCCATCCAAAAGGTTCTGCAAATTACAAACAACAATTATGTGTCTTGATGTCAATCAAAGTTCTACTACTACAGAATTGTTATCAAGAAAGGAATGTGGGTTAACCTTGGACCACTTCCAAGAGATAGGAAGTATACTTGCAGATCGCATACTGTATTAGCTGAATAATTCTATTTATGCTAATAGAAGCAATGTTAAATAGTAGGATTTATGATTTGTTCCAGTGAAAAGAACTAACTTGAATATCAAATGCATCATGTAACCGGTACAGGTTACCAGTTTAGGTATGGATTTGTTTTATGTATTTGTTTCAGGATACGAGTTCAGGAGACTTGTATGCCTTGTTATTTGTTTTATGTATTTGTTACAGGATACGAGTTCAGGAGACTTGTATGCCTTGTTATTTGTTTTATGTATTTGTTTCAGGATACGAGTTCAGGAGACTTGTATGCCTTGTTATTTGTTATTTGTATTGTTTTAGGATACGAACTCCGGAAGTTCGTAAGCCTTGTTGATTGTTGGATTGTTTATGGGTTAGGTATCGTTTGATGCCTTAGGATTTGGTTATGATTGATGCGAGATGGATTATCGCAAGTGTATTTAAAGACCTGTATCTCTCCGGACCTAGAGAGATCAGACTTCGACAGACAGAGTTTTCAATATACTTGGTTGAACAGTTATCTTCTATTCAGTTCGATTCGAGAATCTTTGAGCTTCGCACAGGCCTACAGTACTTGGCCTTCTCTTAGTAGTTTCGATAAAAGTAATAGAGTCTATTCAATTACTTGTTGGCGTCTCCGGTACTTGAACTCGTTTATACCACCGGTTTGGTTAGAGTCAATACCGATATCCCTTTGCAAGACCGCTACCCCACGGGAAGCGGTTACA
>Ga0307509_10002915_pt1 | contig 27012 bp, 16 predicted proteins | sample 10_EM_MG_FD_202245 | JGI IMG/M metagenome (GOLD analysis project Ga0307509, IMG submission 202245) | Populus trichocarpa ectomycorrhiza microbial communities from riparian zone in the Pacific Northwest, United States - 10_EM | ecosystem: Host-associated > Plants > Roots > Unclassified | place... | reverse complement strand
CGGAAATATTCCGTCGGTATATGCCGACGGAATTACCGACGGAATATTTCCGTCGGTATATACCGACCGATTTGGAGACGGAATTATGTCCGTCGGTAATTATTACCGACGGAATATTTCCGTCGGTAATTCCGTTGCTTTTCTCCGGTTTTCTGGTAGTGTTCATCATATACAAATATAATATGTTTTTAGAAAACCTATAATTGAGTCTCAAACTAAAAGTTTATTGGATTGTGTTTACAAAATCTCAATTATTTTCATGACCTGGACTGAATTGAAAACCACTTCAAATTGAACCGGTTCGGTTCGGTAAAGGTCAAAATTAAACTTTGGGCCTAATTGAGAAAATTGAAATTTTAGAGGATCAAATTCAATTTTTACAAAGTTAATTGGTTGAAATCAGGAACAAAATTGCAAGAAAATCAAAATTTAGGGTCAATTAAAGGTTAAATTAAAGAAATTCATAACCAAGGATATTTTTTAGAAAGACGCTAAACTCATTGAACTCAATTTGTTTAAAACAGGAGTAAAATTGAAGCAAATTAAAAGTTTAATGGTCAATTGAGGGTTAATTTACATAAATTCAAAATCAAGGACCAAAATAAAAAAGATGTTGAAATTCAAGGTTGATATTGGAGTTCGGCAAGGCTAAAATCACATAAATTTAAAAGTTTGAAGTCAATTAGGGATGCAATTAAAAGAAATCAAAAGCTGAAGGATTAAATTGAACTTTAGTCAAATTCTAATTAAAACCCTAAGAAAATCAAAATGATGCCTGTGTGTTTTGACCATAACAGTTTGTTTTGGTACAAAATGACGTTGTTTTGACCAGCACAAAAAAAAAAGAGATGCTAGACAACTTGTCGTCTTGCTACTGTTCATCATTTCCCCCCTGTAAATCTTCTCTCATCCATTGCATGCCGAACGTGAATTCATGTTCTGCAATAGTGGAAATAATTAACATGATCACTAGGTTAGGCTAATGATCATGTAACGTGGGTGGGCTGGACTCGTTTTAGCCCAGCCCACATGGCTGAGTTGGGTCCAGCCCATTAAAAAGAGAGAAAGGATTGTTGGGCCTTCAGTGGGCCCAACCCATTCCAATCGGGTTGGACTTGGGCCTCGGGTGCATCCAACCCATTTTTAAAAAATATAATAAAAAAAATTAGAAAGATCATTTTTTAAATTATTTGTGGGATCATCACGAGTTTTTCCCCCTCAATAATTTTGTCTAATATCGGGTCATAGACTTACACCCTTAGATAGAGACCCAATATAAAAAATATCTGATTTTTCTCAAAAAATTAAAAAATAAACTTTATTTTCAAAAAACAAATTTTGTTTTTGTTTTCATGCATACGACCAAATCCTAAAGTTTTTTCATGCATATTTTCTAAAAAGATAATATCATATTTTTATCATGTTTTAAGAAATGCAAAAAAGAATATCGTAACCGGTTTATGATTATCCATTAGAATTTGATAAAAAAAAAAATCCCATAACAATTAGTTTGTTATTCGGAATGTTAGGAATTAGCTATATCCAGAAGATAAATACAATGATAAATCTAGGTCTTAGAACATTTAGGATTTAATCCAATACGGTTGAGATTTCCTCACAAAAGAAGATCCACCTTAAACCTTAGATGAGATCAATGGATAGAAACATGATCTAGAAAAATAATCAATCAACAATGCAACTTACCTTAGATATAATACACAGGGGTGATGCATCTTTCTCTTGTACAACTAGTCCCCTTACCTAAACTCTTACAAACCATTAGGTTTTCGAGTGATCATAATACTAGGTGACAACACTTGAACCCTATAATTATAATTTTATGATTAAACCCAAAACCTCCTTTCAATTCCAGGAGGCTACTCCGTCTTTCGATGCCCTGCACGTCATGACAAAAAATATACACAATAAATTTTTGGTCCAATTAAAAAAACCATGCACTAGGGAAATATGAGCACCTCAAATTAACAGAGGTGTTAACATTTCTTATCGAGCAGATATATTAACATATTAGCAAACCTAATAAGAATAAATTTAAATTAGAGGAAATTAAATAAAAAAATCCAGCAACAACAGCATCTAGAAAATCCAGTAACAATAAAAGCTAAACAATCCTACAAGGTTATGATATAAAAACACTAGCAAATTAGTAAGAAGCAGTAATCAACAACCGAATCTAAGTAATCAACAACAACTGAAACTTTCAAAAAGCAAAGTCCATGGCCTATAAATGACCATTGAAATTGTGTTGATCCAAAAAATGGATCGTTGTACCTAAACGTTACAATGAAAAATGTTATCTTAATAAAATATTCCATTGAAAACTAGCTTATCATAAAAGACAAGATTGAAAGAATATAAATAGCTTCTTTTTAAATACTATGACTAGCTATGCCTTTTCAAAGGAAAATAAAATAAAAGGGGAGAGAAGAAATACTAAAATGCATATATGTAGACTATAGATAGAATTTTATAAAAAAAAACTAGAAATATTAAAACATGTAGAGACTTTTTAATGAAAACAATAATATGGAAGAATAAAATCAATCTCATGCACATTTGAACATGATTTGCAACCGCTAATAGGAGATTTGGTCTAACCATTTGTGACCCTATATAATGTTGAGCAAGAAATCACATTTGTCTAGCATAGTTGACAATGGGAAAGACTTGAAAACAATAAACATAAATGTTAAGAAGTAAAAATCAAATTGCTCATGCAATAAATTTAAGGATATATAACTATATCTTAATAAAATGAGGTACAAAATATATATATTTCCATTTAGATCCGTGACCCATAAAAATTGAAAATCAAATACAATACAAAATACTCTATAAATTTTTTTTATTATTAAAAACCTAATAGTTTCATATGGCCAAGAAGAGGACCTTACATCATACATCATTGTATAATTTTAATAAATCCACAAAAGCTTCCCTACTAGTACAATATCCACCCCACTTGCTTTTGATTGATATGATTTTTTAAGGATCTCCCATTCTTCCAATTCAACTTCTCTTTCCAAGAGAGATTTCTTCACTTGCTTAACAACTTCTCATTCAAAATTCAAAAATTACCTTTGAAGGGAGGTGGTATTAAGCCTAACTAAAAATTAAACCAAGTATTAATGAAAAATATTTCAAAATACAGAGTGAAAGAATAAAGAGATGAAAAAGTACCTTTGAAGTTTTGATAGTCTTAATCACATATCTGATCCTTCCACTACACCATATCACCAAATGAAAATCCAAAGTTTGGTTCATTGGATTCATACATTCATAGTACTATCCTATAAGATTTGCAAGGTCGGTTAGCAAACAAAAATTCTAAAACAAAATAGTTGACTTTTAATTAGTGAAATCAAGTTAAAAAGTCTTTTACTTAAACAAAATAGAAGACAATATAAACATGACTAGAGGGTTTATAGCTATTGTTATTTTCAATAAAAATCTTAAATGTTAAAAAAAAAAACAACTAAAACATAGCAATAAACTCCGCTATGAGCTTAAAAGATTATATTTTTTTGCTTAGGATTACCTTAAAATAGATGGATTTAAGCTTTGATAAAAAGATTATTATAATTTTTTATGAATCAAACTAGAATGAGAGAGATGATATAGGGTCAAGAGAAGAACGAGAGAGGGGAGAATAAGAGAGAGAGGGCAGAGGAAGGTGTGGCTAATGGCTGCTGTCAAAACTCAAAACTTTTAGGGTTTGGATATGTTTTTTTTGTACCCTATTTATTTTTTTATACTATTTAAATTCAATTGAACTAGTCTAGTTCAATAAGTTTCAGTTTTCTATAACAGAAACCAAATTGAACCGAGTATTTTTCTTGTTTTTTAATCGATTTCTTTGATTTTTCGATTGATCGAATGATATTTCTTTTTTTTCCTTTTTTTTTTGTTTTTTGGTTAATTTGTTTTTTGATTTACTCGATTGGTTGTTTTTTTTAAACACCCCTATTCATGCTTAAACATGTCAAATGACTCTACATGGATGATTATTAAAAACATGTATTCTCAAAATTAATCAAACCCACACCTTTTATCCAAGATTGTTAAGACCGAGCTTGTTAATTTAATCGGGAACCCATGAGCCAACCAATATAACAATTCGGTTATGCTAAAAATCCTTAATGGGTTAAAGTTGATTAAGAACCAGAAACTATATGGTAAAATCACCAACCATCTAACTTATGGCTTCCTTTATTGTTTAAATGTTAATAAAATTATAAGCATAGGGTTCTGAGATATAAACTACCTCATAATTCAAATATTGCACTTAATGGGTGGGGTAGGCTATTACATATTATTGATCTATTTGTATAACCTTCGCATGCTTGATCCTAATAAATGAAAAAGGCTATATTATTTCAAGGGAAGCGACTTCTTTGGTGATTTTTTAGCAATGTAGTATTTGTTTTTCATTTCTCTTTAGCATGATAGCATCTTAAGTTTCTAGAAGTGTAGAATATCAACTTACGATTTAATGCACCCATCTTATAATTTTCCTCTCATGTGTTCTAGCAATTCTATATATTTTTATAAATTGCATATAGTTTAGGTATAATGAAATGACAATTTAAAACTATAAAATATTGAGATCAATGATTTAAATTCATTTAATGATTGAAAGGATGTTTGATTATTGTGAAAGTCCTATAGAAGCGCTAATTAGAGAGGTAACTCCAAGTTCTACACTTTTGAATTATCAGAAGTCTTATCTCATCGTTGTCTCTTTTGTTAGCTAACACATGCTTAAAGTATACTATAATGCGTGTTTAACAAACATAAAGTATCTTAAAATGATTAACATAATACTTGATCAATTTTGATTGCTTTTTTATAATGTTGCCCAAGGAAAAGTCATCGGAATCATTGAGCAAAAGTGCAATTCTTTCTTATGGAATGGAACAAGTGACTCTACCATGAGAGCAGAAGTAGCATGGGGAAGGTTACTTTCCTAAAGTAGGAGGGAGGTTTGGGTTTGAGGACGGTAAAGGAATGGAATATAACTTACATTATGATATCTATATGCAGTCTTTTTCTTCAATTAGGATCCTTATGAGTTGCTTGGTTTCAACTTATATGTTAAAAGAAGAAAGTTTATGGGAAGTAAAGATTCTATAAGATTGCTAAGAATTTGGACTATACTGCCTACCGTTTAAAAGAGGATTTATCATGATATTGGTAATGACAAAGCTACCGTTCTTTGGTAGGAATCATGGCATCCTAAAAGCCTTCTCGTCAAGAAATATAATCATAGAATCATTTATGACATATACATTGTAATGTATGGAGACAATAAAAGCACATATCTAACTACAAATTAAGCTAAAAAGTAAAGGAAGATTTAAGTGCTATAAATTAGGCTGTAGGTTTTCATGGCTGCAAATTAGGAGGAAAGATTTTTGTTGGTTTATTTGCCAAATTGTAGGGAAAATCATGGCTAAAAATGGGATGTGTGTTCCCATATTTTAATTATAAATGAAGAGTGAGTAAAGAAAAAAGGAGTTAATTATAAAGAGTTGGGAGTTGAGTGAGTGGTGTTCCTCCTCTTCCATTACTGTGTATGTGTATGTATATTATTTATCTAGTAAAATTAGTAGCTTTCTAGTCATAGGCAATTGTCAAACCATGTTAAAAGTTGTGTTATTGATTTTAGGCATCAATCTCAGGTATAATAGTTTTTTCGTTTTATTAATTTTGCTCAGAAATAAAAGTGTTCAAAAACATGTTTAGAAGACACCGATGAACACAACAATGTGCAAAATAGAAATAGGAGTATGCTATACTCATTGAAGGATTGTGCCCACACCATCTCACATGCCTTTTACACGTGCTAGCCATCATCTTTATCATCCACTAACCTGGTTTATAACCTAACAATCCTGGCTTGATTTAGACTTGAAACTATCTAAGTCATGAATATGGTATCCTCCATGTCATCCAAAAGGTTTATTTATCATAACACACCATTAAAAGTGTCAACTACCATGTTGTTAGACACATTACCAAAAAATTAGCATTTTAGGTCTAATCATCTTCCATGTTATCAAAGGAGAGTGATCTAGTATATTGTCTATGTACACTGGCGTTATTGCTTAATATAAGACATCCATTAGGATAGATTTTTCTTTCACATCTAAGCCAATTGAAGTATGATTTTGATGATTCTAGACTCATTTTTAGTTAAATTGATCATTTTGTACACATCTACAAAGTCTGATTGTCTAGATTTGGACTTAAAATTAGATTAAGACTTTTTAATTACTATTTGATTCCCAATTACTCTTCAAAAAGAATACATGGTTAGAGAAGAAGTAAAGGCTACTTGAATAGACAAATTTAATGGCATAGTTTTTACGTATTATAATATATAGATTGAAGACTACCTCTATAAGAAGAAACTTTATCTTCTTTTATTAGGGAAGAAGTTAGACAAGATGAAGGAGAATAAATGGAACCTTCTTGATAGGCAAGTTCTAGGAAAGTTACTCATAATATTATGAAGGAAATGATCACTATAAAGCTGATGAAAGCCTTCTCTAGTATGTATGAGAAGCCGTCAATAAATTACAAAGTATGTATGATGAAAATTTTATTCAACCTAAAGATGGAATAAGGTATCTCTTTTACTCAACACTTGAATAAATTTAATACCATTACAAATCATTTATCATATATTGTAATTAAGTTTGATGATGAGATCTGAGCATTGATTTTAAATAACAAGGCTATGCAAATAAATATAAGCAACTCTATTAGAAAATTTAAATTGAAATATAACGACATTTGAGACTTGATTTTAGATGAAAAATTGCATAAAAAAGGCTCAAGTGAAGGTTCATGTTTCAATATAGCCTTTAATATTGATACTTAAGGGAGAGGAAGAGATAGAAGCCTAAATAGGGGTAGATCAAAATTCAAATTTAAGGAGAAAAATCAAGTTAAAGACCAAGAAATAAAGAGTTTATTTGAATAATGTAAAATCTAGTCATCTCATAAGGAACTGCACAAATCCAAAAAACATCGAGGTTGATTTTATATATGTTACTAATAAAAAGGTACATGATACTTTGATTTTGGTTGTTTATAGTCTAGTTGATGATTGGGTTCTTAACTCAGGCTCTTCATTCCATACTAATCCCCACTAAGAAATCATATAGAATTATGTTATTGGTGATTATGGTGTGATATACTAAATGATGGAGAACCATTGAATGTCTTTATCTCAAGAGATGTGAAAATCAACTTATTGAATGGTTCTATATGGAATTTACAATAGCTAACACATATTCTTGAACTTGAACTGAAGAAGAATATGGTTTTTATAGGATAGCTTGATGACAATGGTGATCTAATAAATATTTCAGGAGGCATATGAAAGGTCTTTAAGGGAGCAATAATTTCGGTCCGAGGCAAGAAAATTAGTACCTTGTATATAATCTCAAGACCAAAAGATACAATTATTATTATTCCAGCTTGAAATCGAGTAGAACTATGGCACTATAGACTTAGTTATATGAGGTAGAAAGGAATGAAGCTAGTTTTATCTTTAAAGAAGTTAAGAAGTTGTCGGAGCAAAAATTAGTTATGAGAAATAATCAGAGTTAAAATCAGTTGATTTAGACATGTGTGAGAGATGTATTATAGGAAAATAAAAAAAACTTAGCTTCATAAAATGTAGAAAAAGCCTTGAGATAAAGAAAGCTAAAACTGGTACATAAAGATTTAAAAGGTCTTCTCCAATGACATCTCTTTAAGGCTCCCTATATTATGTTATGTTCATCAATGACTTCAACAACAATGTATGTGTTTACTTCACAAGAAATAAATATGAACATAAATATGACATGTTCGACACATTTAAAAAATCAAATATCATGATTTATATTGAAACAAACTTGACATTGAAATGCTTGAGGTTTGGTAATGGAAAAGAGTATACTGATGGAGGCTATAAGGAGTATTGCTGCTATTATTACCATGATAGAGAAGATCATTTCGAGCATACCACACAATAATGATATTGGTGAGCCCATGAACAGGACCATCAATGAACGAGCTAAAAGTTTAAAGTTGCCTTCTAGGTTATCTCCAACATTCTAGGCTAAGACAATTAACATTATAATTTATTTAATCAGTCGAGGACCTTCTATCCTCTTGAATTTTAGAATTTCAAAAGAGATTTGGATAGGCAAGGAAAGTATTCACATTAAAAAGTATTTGATTGTGTTTCATATAAGTATATAGACTTTAAAACTATAAGTAGGCTTGGTTAAAAGGCTAGGAAATGTATCATAACCCAATTTTTGATAATACATATTAGTAAAAAAAAAGAGAGAAAAGGAAGAAAAAGAAAATCAATTCAAAATTTAAGTCAAGACAACACAAATTGAAAATTTAAAGACCAACAAGGATGCGATTATAAGTTTGGGAGTTTATTTTGGTCAAAAATTAAAAGAATTGATAAGTTTGGGGACTTAATTAAACTTTAAATTAGTTTGATTAAGGAAATTAGGGGCTTAATTGAAGAATTAATAAGTTTGGGGACTTAATTAATCTTTGAATTAGTTTAATTAATGAAATCAGGGGCTTAATTGAAGAAATATTAAAATCTAGGGCTAATTTGAATCAAAATTATAGGAAATTAAAGTCCAATGACCAAAGTAAATTGGAAGGGGTATTATAGGAGGCTTAATTGATTTTCCAGAGATATTTTTGAAAGAATTAAAAGTTGAAAAGTCAATTAAAAACCAATTTGGTTAAATTGGAAACCAATGATCATTTTGTAAATAACACTGAAATCCAGGGGTCCAATTTGCAATTGATCCAAGGGAGAAATTAAAAAAAAAGGAATTTTATGAATAAGAGGCTTGATTGCAAAATGCAAAACTTCAGTGGCCAAACTAAAAGATGGCCAAAATGACCTCGTTTCAAGGGACTGTTCATCTACTTCTTTGTCTAAAACAGTGAAAGCCCGCCTATAAAAAATAAAACCAACAGTCGTTGGCCAGGTCTCACTGCCTTCAGACTAGACCTAGATGTAGATCGAATGATCTACCATCTGTTCCTTATCTGACCGACCTTCCTCCACCGCCACGAGGTGCCAACAGACCGAAGAAACCGCCACCAACAGACCAGCAATGGCAGAACTGTTGGTGTTCCAATCCAGCCGAAACATAGTCCCAGACATTATCATTATCCTAGGAAGATAAGGATCAGATTTCACACAAGAAAGCCTATAAAATACACTCTTATGCCTTTCCTTTTTATTTCGGACCCCTTTGTTTTGATATCTGGCTAAATGAGTTCTTTTTGGATATTAGAAAATTTCAGAAAACTTTGGGGGTCTTATTTGATTTATTTTATGGGTCCCTTGCACTTTTTTCGTGTTGTTTTGTTGGCTTTGTTGTATATTTGATTTGTGGATTTTTATTATAAAATGTGAATTTGACATGCAAGAGTCATAATATCGAGAACAAGCTACTCATTATTATTCATGCTGATAAAATGAGTGTTTAAAAAAGATAAATTTTTCTCAAACAAAACCTTAAGTTTTTACCCGAGCCTCTTGTTCTGAAACCCATAAAAGCAGAAAGTCACCTCATAATATACCTTCACCAATGGCAAGATCGTCGACATAAGAGCAAATCATCCCATTTTCAAGAAACATTACCAAGAAGTTGCAAGATTTTAAATAGCAAATTGTTTTAAACTTACATCAAAACAATTTTTGTTTTCAAAATGTAAGATCAAGATTTCAAAATTTATTTTGGGTAAAGATTCCTTCACCAAAACTAAAAAAAGAGAAAGGAGAGAAGGGTTACTCAAAACTATTATTTGTCTAAGTCACTGACAGAGCACACTTAGGAGCAATAACCAGTATAAAAGGGCAATATTGTACTTAGAGGGGGATTTGATCTCTTCGGGTAAAGGAAAAAGAGGAAAAAAACATTTCCTATAATGAGAAAATAGGGCATTCTTGTTTACAAAAGGCAGTTTGATCCTTTTAAGACATCTAGTAACACTAAAGGTTATTAGTAAAAAAAAGAGTAATGAATGATCCTTCCAAAATGATCAATGAGAGAAAGAATGTTCAACAAGTAAATTTGTCATGATGGGTACCATAAAAAGCTAAGTTGGGTAAAATTGCAAGTTTTCTAGAAAACATTTTACATGAGCCAACTTGAGTAGGCTAAAAGCCAAACAACGAAGAGGACTTAAAATTAGAAATGACATGACCTCATCAATCAAGCAACAAGGAGATTGAGAAGAAATGAGGGCCTATATTTCAAATCAGGTAAAAATACATGCATATCATCTAACTCTGAAACATTGAACAAATTCATTTTTATGGAATTCATGAGAGGAATCCCCGATAGGATCCATCAAAGAGGAAGGCCACCTCGAAATGGCTAAGAATCGAAAATGCTTTTGAAAAATTTTCAATTTTGAGAAATTTTTGACTTGGGTAGGCTGTCCATGATAATTAGGCCACCCGAAAAATCTCTGTATTTTTCAATCGGGAATGTCACCCATCATAATGAAACCCTTTGAGTTTTTCACCCATGATCAAGTCATCTAAAACAATTAGACCACTCTCGAAAAATCTTTGTATTTTTCACCAACGGGTAGGTTGTATGGGATAATTAGACCATTTGCGAAAAATCTCAAGCAGGTTGTCAGGAATAATTAGACCACTTTCAAAAATCTTTATATTTTTCACCAACGGGCAAGTCGCCTAGAACAATTAGAGTACTTTAAAAAAAATCCTTGTATTTTTCACCAACAAGCAGGTCACCTAGAACAATTAGACCACTTACAAAAAATCTTCACATTTTTCACCAACAGGCAAATCGCTTGGAACAATTAGACCACTTTCAAAAAATCCTTATATTTTTCACTAACGGGTTGGTCGCCTAGAACAATTATACCATCTCCAAAAATTTCTGGATTTTTCATGGACAAGGTAGGTCGCCTCTCAAACGACTAATTTTTCTTCAGATTTCACTCTCTCTCAAGGAAGGTCATTCGTCATTTTACTACTCTTCTTTGTAAATTTACTACACAAGGCCAAAAGAAAACATGAATTTCCAATGGCTTTGCATCATAAATATTATAAAGATGGGGTAACTGTCATAACCTAATTTTTGACAACATATATTAGTAATAAAAAAAAGAGAAAAAGAGAAAAAATAAAATGAATTCGAAATTTGGGTCAACATAAATTGAAAATTTGAGGACCATCAAGGATGATATTATAAATTTGGGAGTTCATTTTGGTCAAAAATTGGAAGAATTAATAAATTTAGGGACTTAATTAAACTTTGAATTAGTTTAATTAAAGAAATCGTGAGCTTAATTGAAGAATTTTTTGAGTTTTTTTTCCTTTCATGCACTATTAAAATATAAATAACAGTTAATAATTTTTGGAAAATTAATTTCAATTAACAAATGCAATTTAAGTTTACAAATATTGAGGTTACTCGCATGATAATATCAACGATGAAATCATCGAAGGAAATGTCATTGTTTCAATGAAGTCAAGTTTTTTAAAATCTTGAAAGGAAGCTCATGATTGATGTATGGTTTAGAAAGTTTAAGATTAGTATATACTTAAAAAAAAATATTATGTTAATGTGGTTACTTTATTAATTTTAATGAACTAATTCTTTTACAAATTTGTCATGCAAGGAAAATAATTTAGTGGGATAGGCGTTCAACATTATTGCTAGGAAAGTTTGGGAGAACCACAACATAACTATGTAAGATTGAATTCCGATGTTCTCCTTTTCCCTGAAGATTTTTTCCCTTGTGATGGTGACCTCCTGCGCTTAAGTTCTTCTTTCTGTAACAAATTGTTTGCCTTTCCCGCCTAATTTTCCCTTCATCTTTCTTTTTCCTTCATGGAAAAAAACAAAAAGAAAGTTGCATCTCTTCTTTCTCGTGGAAAGAGAAATCAGTCTCTAGAAAAGTCACATATTCCCAAAAACTCAAACCCGATTATAGCTCTTGAAGCCCCCACTTGCTTTTCAAGCCTGCACCGGTCATGAATCCCTTTTGTTAGAGAAGTCTCCGCTGGCCAAATCCCTAACTGGTGGGTCCAGTCCGAGTAAATATCTCATTCATGTTGAAAATGCCTCGACTGCTCATGGAGTTAATAGTGTATCCTCTATTCAAGATAATGTGATAGTGGAAGATAGGTCTGATGATGGAGATTTTGAAAAAGATCAAGTGGATTATGTTGAGTCAGAGAGTGATTTTAGGAGTGGCTCAAAATTCTTTTATTCCCCTGCTTATAACTCTATTAAAGGAATGGAAAATGTAAGTTCTGAAGGTGCCCATAAAACCCCTGGTGTTGATATAAATGTTGGGAAATCAGCTGCTGCTGAAGATGGTTCTCAACCAAAATCGTGTCCCCCCGTTGAGGATGTTTCTCATTTAGGTACTTCAAAATCTTCTGAACCTGCAAAAGGGAAATGACTTGATTTATTTACATCTAATCATAGCTTTGCTGGTTGCCCTAAACTTATGCATATCTCAGAAATTAGTTCTGCTAAAAACTGTACTCTGTTAGATGAAGATTTAGATAGTAGCTGTGATGTTTGAAATTTATGCATTGTGGGTTATGTGGTTGTTAAATTTCCTGGTTATAAAGCCTTGAGCAGCAACACTACAAACACTTGGCATTGTGAAGCTAATTTAATTATCCTTGATTCAGGCTGGTTAGTGTATAGATTCAATAATGTTGATGATAAATTGGCTATTCTTGTTGGTGGTCCTTATTTGGTATATGACAAACCTCTTTTGTTGAAACCTATGCGTTAGTACTTTGATTTTATTGTAGAATAAATGACTAGGGTTCTTGTTTGGGTGAAATTTCCTAACCTCCCTTTGAAATGCGGGTTTACAAATGTCTATCTAAGATAGCTAATGTGCTTGGGAAACACTTATAGAATGATAAGTTAACTACTACCATGGAGAGACTCTTTTATGCTAGAGTTTTAGTGGAACTGGACTTACTCGATGACTTGCCAAGCTCTATTAATATTTACTTACCTAATGGTAATGCTTTGAATCAATTGGTTATTTATGAAACTTTGCCAAAATTTTGCAAATATTGTAGAGTTATTGGGCACACTATTGGAGTTTGTTCTAAGGCCCCTTCAACCAATGGGCCTAGTAATTGCAAATCAAAAGAGGCGGGATAGTGTTTTTCAAAGGTTGGGATCTACTGTAGACAATTCCACTGTAACCAATAAAGGGAAAAATGTGATAGAGGATCATTGTTTGGATCCAATGCAAGCTAAAGCTAAAGTCGGGGTTGGTGACTAGGAAGTTATTAGGGGAAAGAGGAATAAAAAGCACCACAGTTCTCATAGAAGTGGATTGTCTAAAGATAATATTGCTCAGGTTGTGTCACATAATCATAAAGGCAAGAATGTTGTTAAGGCTAATGTAGTCATAGAAAAAAGGGTCTATGAAGAAGCCTTTATAGGTGTGACCACCAGAAGTGTGGTAAGAAAACATGCTAGCAAAGCACAAGGAAGTGGTAGGGGACTCCCTACCACTTAGGTCACTTGATGTTAATTCACTGCTGGAATGCTAGGGGGCTTAAGAACCCTTTAAAATAGCATGAGGTAGTGAACCTCATGAAAAAAAAACATAATGGTCTTGTAGACACCAAGTTGATTTCTTCCAAGGCTGTCATTTCACTTGGACAAATGGGAAGATATGGAGCAAAATTGACAGAGTTTTGGTGAATCCCTATTGGTCGACACTTTAAAAAATTGCCCATATACACTTTAGTACTCTTGGTGCCTTCTCGGATCACTCTTCTGCTTCTGTCCATATTGGCTCTTGGTAGAAAAAGGGTTAAAAAAGCTTGAAGTTCTTCAATATATGGGCCGAACATCAGAATTACATGAATCTTATCTCAGAGAATCGGCATGCTAATGTATATGGCTCTCCCATGTTTGTTTTATGCAAATGGCTTAAACTTTTGAAGGGCTGTCTAAAAAAGCTCAATAAGCTTCATTTCAGCCACATTTCCAAGATGGTTGCTAAAGCCGAGTCTACTTTGGAACAACACCAAACTATTTTGCATAATGACAGGGACAACACTCATCTTTTGACATGTGACAAACATTTTAGGGTGGATATTGTTAACCTTAAATTTGCTAAAAAAATGTTATATGCTTAGAAATTGAAATGTAATTTCATTAAGGAATCTGATAGAGAGACCAGTTTTTTTCATGCTTTGATGAGTCAGAAGAATAGAAGGAATTTCATTTCTTCCATTCAATGTAGTAATGGTTCTATTACTACTTCTGTGGATGAGGTTGATGTAACCATATTATTTTATAGTTTCACCCACATTTACCTAGTGTTTTGCCTATGTTTTATATATAAAATGCCTTGATATTCTTTGTTTTATGTTTTGAAGGTACTTTTGGATGAAAGATGCAAAAAGGAGTAAATTGGAGGTAATTGAAAATTTTGACTTTTAGTCGATGTTTTGTGCAGAACGTGAGCTCTAGAGGTCGAAATGAATAGATTCTAGTGGTATTAGAAAGCTAACATCCATATCTTTCTGGAAATATAAGGCAAGAAAAATAAAAAAGAAAGAGCATGGAAATCGCAGCCTTCAAAGTCAAATCTCAGAATCTGCTAGTGTTGACCTTTGGCCATTCCAACCTGAATAGCTAGAGCTACATAAGTCCAATTGATTCAAACTTAATTTTTTTGGCTTCCTAACTCAACACCCTATCAACACTCCCAAATTCAGCAACAAATGATGTCATATGAGGGAGATATGATTTTTCAAAGATGACAACTAAATTCTACCAGCAAATAGGTTTCGTGAAGAAACGAGTCCAAATTACATTCTGAAGCATCTAAACCGACATCCAAGTTTTTATTTCATCAATTTAGCTCCTCTAAGTCAAAGCTTGAAGATTTCATGCAAGGCTATTTCTTGTTTTTAGGAAAATAGTTATTGAAGTACTTAAATGTAAACTGTCGACTTAAGGGAGGACTATTTTGTAAAATAAAGACTAGGGTTTCTTAGCATATAAAAAAGAAAGAGAGAAGGGAAAGAGCATTGGAAGAGGAGGCGACTAAAAGTAAAAAAAAACACAAATTTTTTCTCCTACAAACCCGAAATCATGCATTCTTCCATCTTGAGGAGTAGTTGTTCAATAGATATGCAAGACTAAACTTGTTTTCTTGGTTGCAAGGACACAAAGACCTTCAGATTTCAAAAACCGTGAGATTTATTCTTCCATTTATTTTTAGTTTATTATGAATGAGTATGATTGTTTTCCTATGCATATTTCCTATGAGTGTTCATCATAACTATTAGAGCAGTCTCTAAGTCGTTATTGTGACAATCTATTGCTAAGTTTGATATCAAAACCGGAGTTGTGGTATATAAACTTGTGAAGCAACTAAGATTAATAATTATAGCGGATCTACATTATTAACCTTGGGGAGAACATTCAAACAAAGCAACACAAGCTGCGGACAGCTTGGTTGGTTGTTAAGATTAATGAATTTATCTAGTTTTTTAGGTTGCCATTGAATTAAATCATTAGTGCGGACACTGTGATTGTTTGTTGGTTAAGATTAGTTTTACAGCAGATCTGTTAACTAATCAACATTAAGAAAAGATAAAAATTTAGAATATAAACTGGAGTTTCGTTTCAAGAATCGATTCTAATCTTCATAGGTAGATGTGTGCTTGCGACCAAGGTTTATTTTCTTGATAAATTTCAGTTTCAATTGATTTTGTTTGCTAGTTTAATATTCTGCCATAGTTTAGATCATCATAAATCAAACCCCCCCAATTGCATAACGTACAACATAAAATTCTGATCTGAAACTTCCTCGTGGGATCGACCCCTTGTTTGTTGTATACTATCTTATGTGTTTTAAGCTAGGGTAATTAATTTGTGTGACCGCGACATCGCAACAAAGGTTGGGGAGTTTTTTGTTAGATTTTATCAGCAATTTCTGGGTACCTCAAAGGATACTCTCCCCCTTGATGTGGATGTTGTTCGCTGTAGCCCACGTCTTTATGAAGCTTCACATGTATTTCTCTTAGCTGCAGTTTCTAATGAAGATTTTAAGAAGGCTTTATTCTGCATTGGAAATGACAAATCTCCTAGGCTTGATGGTTATTCCTGTCTCTTCTTTGAGAAATCTTGGGATGTTGTTTGGGAGTATTTATGTGTTGTTGTGCATGACTTCTTTGTTTCTGGAAAACTTTTAAAGTAGATTAACCATTCTATTATAGCTTTGGTTCCTAAGTCTGCTAATGTAACTTCTACCAATGATTTCAGACCAATTTCTTGTTGTAATGTGGTCTACAAGGTGATATCAAAAAATTTAGCTGCGAGATTGGCTCAAGCTCTTGATGGCATCATCAGTCCTATGCAAAATGCTTTTCCGGGTGGTAGACTTAGGGATGACAATATTATTTTGGTTCAAGAGCTTCTTAGGCAATATGGAAGGAAAATGGCCTTTCCCTATATGCCTTATTAAAATTGATTTAAGGAAGGCCTTTGACTCGGTTTAGTGGTTTTTTCTAAGGCATCTCCTTCTATTGCTTAGTTTTCCTGATAGATTTGTTCACTTAGTCATGAAATGTGTTGAAACAACTTCTTACTCGGTAGCTATAAATGAAGAACTTTATGGTTTCTTTCCTGAGGGAAGTGGTGTAAGGCAGGGTGATCCTTTATCTCCATACATTTTCATTGCTTACATGGAGTACTTCTCTAGAATGCTTACATTAACATCTCAGAATTCTGCATTTCATTTCCATCTGAAATGTGGTAGGCTTGGTATTTCTCATCTTGCTTTTGAAGATGATATTCTCCTTGTCTCTCGTGGGGATAAAAGTTCAATGCAAACTCTTTTTCAACAGTTGATGATCTTTGGGAAGACTTCAGGATTGGATATAAATGTAGAAAACTCTTCAATCTATTTTGGTGGTGTACGCGAGAGTTTGAAACAAACTATTCTTCAAGACACTAGATTCAAAGATGGAGCTTTTCCCTTTAAATAACTTAGAGTTCCTCTTAGCCCTCATAGGCTTCTAACAAGTTAGTTTTCTCCTCTGTTGCACAAGCAGAATCAGTTGTTCAGAGTTGGATGGGAAATCATCTTACTTATGCTGGTAGGCTTGAGTTAATCAAGTTGGTTTTATATGGTATGGTTCAATTTTGGCTAAGTATCTTCCCTATGCCGAGTCTTGTAATCAGGCAAATTATTTACATCTGTAGAAACTTTTTATGGACAGGCAATATTCTGATAAACAAGTTTGCTTTGGTGGCATGGAAAACTATTTATCTACCAAAAAATAAAGGGGGATTGGGTTTGTTTGACATTAGGGCTAGAAACAAGAGTTTCTTAGCCAAACAGCTATGAAACATAAACTTGAAATCTGATTCCATCTTGATACAATAGGTGCATCATTTTTATTTAAGCAACTATTCCATTTAGAATGCTCATATTCAAAGAACTTCTTCACCGTTATGGAAATCCATTCTTCATTTAAAGAATCAACTTAATGAGGATTCTGGTGGGCATTCACAAGCTATCACTTTGATGACATGTTGGCAAAGATATGATGGTCGGTTCTCTTCTAATGCTTATGATTATCTCAGGTTTAAAAGTATTGTTGTCCATTGGGAGAATGTGCTTTGGGAGCACTAGTCCTTACCTAGATATAATTTCATTCTGTGGTTGGCTTAGAACTAGAGATAGACTTTGGTTTATTCCAACAAACACTTTTATCTTTTGTAGGCAGGACAAGGAGAGTCATAGCCATTTATTCTTTGCTTGTAGTTGGACATCTCTTTTGTGTAGCAAAATAAAGTCTTGACTAAGAATAAATAGGTGTATGACAACTCTAAATAGCGTTGTTCGAGGACTAGCTTTATGGAGTAAGAACCTTGAAGCTAGAATGAGAAGAGTTTCTTTAGGCCTTACAGTTTACTTGATATGAGAGGAAAGAAACAAAAGAATATTTGATAGCACTTGTAATTTGGTTGATGTAATATTTTGCAAATTTCAAGTTCTATTTTATATGGTGTTACATTTTCATGAAAAAAACCATTTCCTTATCAATGTTGGATAATGTTAGAGGGTCTGACTTACTGGCAATCTTTGTTTGGTTGATAGTCTCACTATGCTTTGCTGTTATTGCTTATCCAAAGGCATCCTCATAAGCTTGATTACGCTGGTTTATAAGGATCTCCTTTGTGGCTGGCGACTGCAGCTATGTTGCTAACTACTTACTGTGAATGCAAGATTAGTCTTTGAGGTCCTAGACATATTTTTCTGTTGTTTCACTTAGTGTGCTTACTAATCTATCTGGGAAGCTAATATCCCTGTTTCCTTCAGCGACTGTTGTGTTTGCTGAAGTATTTGCTTTATGGTGGTTGCCTGAATGTTCAGGCTAAATCACTTTTGAAGGATGTATGTCCTTCCATGTGTTTGCTAGGTTTGTGGCAATCAGTTGGGTCTTCTTATTTGGCTAGTCTACTATTATTGTCTACTGTGGTGTTTTGTTGGTTTGGTATGCCGAAGATATATATGTCTACTGCTTCACCAATATTGGTTCTTTCTTTAGAAGTCTTTGTTGTTGTTTCTCCTATCCCAAGCTTATACTAGTATGTTGATTTCTGCTATTGTGTGGGTTCCTTTCTTGGAGGCTGAGGTTTCTTGGGCCCTTTACTCCTTGTTAAACGGCTCCTTGTTGCTCTGTTATTTCTGCACCTAAAGATCTGCCTTCTCTTTCCTGAGGATGGTTCGCTACGGTAACTTTGATATTGTGTCTATTGGTTGAAATTTCTTTCTCTCTGCTTCAATGGATGTCATGATTTGGTTTTTTTTTTGTGACGATGAATATGATGTAGTTGCTCTTCATGTTCACTATTGTTGTTCTGCTTCCATTTGTTAGTGGCTGAGTTGGTGTGGGTTGTTCAGCCATATTTGTTGTTACTACAGGCCATTACTATGCTTAACGGTCTTAGATGCATCTTGATTCAGGGTTGTCTGATCGATATGGTTGGCTTCTTACTTGGCTCTTTTGCACTTTTTAGCTGGAACTTGTTCAATTTGCAGGTTCTTCTTCTATTCTTGTTTGTTGCCATTGTTTTTGTGCCTATTACGATGCTTTTTTTTACTATTGGGTTAGATTAAACACCTTCAATTTTAGATTGGTTTCCGCTTTAACCTTTGTGGCTCATTGTCATACTCGGCCTTGTATGGCTTGTTTCTGTAGGGAGCTTGATATCGTTTTTGGTTTTGTTTATATCATGTATATTTCTCTTTGCTTATCTGGAGTATCGGCCTCTTTTTGTATGGTTTGGCTGTATCCAGTTTTTTATTTCTTTGGGAGTTTGTTCCCTTTTTGTCTTTTCTTTTCTCTTGTACATGTATATGGAATTGTTGGCTTACCAGCATGGTTACTTTTGATCTTTATACATATTTACATTCTGATAAAAAAAAAAAAGAATTAAATTCAAAATGATATATTTTTTATTTAAATATTAAAATTTTATTTTTTATTTTTTATTTTTTATTTTTTATTTATTAACCAATAATTCTTTTCTACCATATAGGTTGTGTGATTATTGGTATGAGAGGAGAAAAAAGCAAAAAACATATTTTAAAGAAAGAGATCTTCCAGGTTGGAAAGATGTGGCGGTTTGGAGGGATTTTCAGATCTATGTATGTCTTAGAGGCTATATGAGCATAATATATTCAGCACATGACATCCAAGTGTTTTGTATGGCAATCATAGTCTAGTGCAGATAACTGGAACATGGAGATTCATGATTCCATTACAATGCACAACAGCAAATCAATTCCATTCATTTTGCTTGCAAAGTGGATAGTGAGGTTCTTTTTTATTACATATTATTTTTTTAATTGTTGATTTATATGAAAATACTAACAACTTTTTTTTTAAGGCTATAGTCTTGGACGCGAATCAAGACCAATGAAGCTTTTTGTAGAAACTTATATGCGAAATGCTAATTATTGAAAAAAGGTGCAGCAACTCGTGGATACTAAGCTTAGAAGTTCATGGTATGCTGGATTTTAACAATTTCTTTTCTTAAGTTTTTTTTTTTGAATTAGCCTACTTTTTTTTTCAGAAAACATATTACTCTCAGTTGTAGGAGAGATACGATAATGATCCTTCGACCAATCCAAGAATCAATATGAATTTGTAGTTAGATGCAGGATCGTCCAGTAGAGCAGATAGAAACCAGGTTTACGATGTCTCAAACACTACGACCGAAGAGTTGCAAATTGACTAAAGTGTTTCCACTGTTGAATGCTTGCAATTGATTCCGAGTACTCAATCTTTGGAGTTCTAGTCAATTTTAAACCAACAAATTAAAGCTTGGATGAACCATCTTACCGTTAAGACAAAACGACTAATGCTGAGACAACCAAACTCCAACGATTGTACATGGAACTAAAATTTTATCGGTGATTTATGTCTAAATTATCGATATAATGAACCTGTTGATGAGTAAATAGTGTTAGTGACATTTCTAGAAATTCTTTTCCAAGTCTCTGGAAATATTGATAGACTTATTTTATCAATAACTTGTTTATTTAAAAAAATATATAATAAATAGAGTAGAAAAAATTAAAGAAATTAAATTAAAATGAAAAATCAAGTATTTATGATATATTTAAAAATTGATTGGTTTAAATACAATTCATCTAGAATAAATGGGCTGGAAGAGGAGAAGGTGGGGCTTCACCATGACCGTATAGTTAATAAAATGAAAAGCCTTTTTTATGAATAGTAATCATTTGTGCTCTCATTTATAGAAGTCGGGCTAGCAGAATTAATGCATATTTACTTACGAAATATTCTTTCTATAAATTGTAAAATTTTAATACTGTTAGTTTTTTTTTTCCTTCAAATATTGTCAAAACTATATAATGGATAAAATATGAATTTGTAAGGAAATATGAAAGTGAAATATAAGTGAATACGTGTCAAGCAAAGATAGATGAATCAGTTATCCTTTCAAATAAATAAAATCATATATTAAAATACAAATATAATAATGTATAATTGAACACTTTTTTTATTATAATATTTAGTAAATATATAGAATTAAAAGAACTAGCAAAATTTTAAGAGAAAATAAAACTTGATAAATTAGTGAATTTCACACACGGATATTTGTATTTTAATATTATAAAATTACAATGGTTTTTCTACAAAGTTACTACCACTATTGTAAAGGTTCTAAATTTTATTTATATATTTATTTTGTCTAAAATGGTACTTTATTTAAATAAAAATCTATTTATATTTCAGGAATAAATAAAATGCATGATGTAAACAAAATTGTACTTAAGCCCTGTTTATACAATAGTAATAACATTAGTATTAAATTATTTATGAATCTTTTATAAGGAGTTTATTTTAATTATATAGGATATCAATAGAAATTAACATCAATGAAAATTGGATAAATTATTTTGTTAAATTGATCTTAAGAAAATATTAACTTATTCTATCAATAATAATAATAATAATAATAATAATAATAATACAAATTTTATGAATCATATCACCCAAAAAGAAAAAAAAATATAGGACAATAAAATATCTCGATTAGAAAAAATAAAATCCTTTTTAATAACAAATATACTTTTATAATATAAACATGACTTAATTTAAGAGTCAAAGGTGTCGAAGGTATAGTAAGAAAATAACAATATAGTCCCTGTAAAAAGGATTTATATATCTAATTTAGTAATTTTAAGATTTGATAAAATTTAACATAAGAGATTTTTATTTTTATTCCTTTAATTTTTAGATTTTTAAATAATCAAAATAAAGCTTGTTTTTTTTATTTAATATGAAATAATAAATAGTATTTATGTAATAAATTAAATACTGACATGGTACAAATATTTAAATATTTTATTAAACAAATAATCAATACAATATAGTACAAACATCACCATCTTATTTTTTACCCCCGGCACTCCCCCCTTCGCATCACTATTCCTGACTAAAACTCATATCCCTGCGCTCAAACATTGCCGGAAGTGGTCCCTACAAGGCTAGATATTGCCTGAACAAGGCTAGATATTGCCTGAACTTTTCCTCTGTCGAAACCTTCCAATTCTTTAAGTGCCAAGTTTTCTAGCTCATTCAATACCTTTTCCATTGACACCTCCTCTTTTCTTTCAACCCAATTAGACAGCACTCCTTGCATCAAGCCCACATAAAGACCATAACTTCTTAGCTTCTTTATCTCCTCCTCGGTTCCCCCTCCTAATATTGCTCCAACTGCGCCAGCACAGGAATGTAACTCGCCTTCTTTTTTCTTGCAAACATGATCAATGTAGTCTGATTGACCATATTGAAATTGGTTATATTGTCCAAGTGCCATCCCTTGTGAACCCATGGCTTGCGTGATCTCAATGATCACCCTCAAAATCCGCTCCGAATTGTTCTGCGTGAGATCATCAGACTTAGCCAACAGCTCAAGCCCAAATGGTACCATCCCATCTCCTGTTAGAAGCTCAATGTTGGACCCGAAAGAGTGACCAATCCTGGCCCTGTTGCCTGTCGATAGGATGTGCTCGTGAGTGAGTGCAGCAGCATGCATGAGGCGGAGAGCAGATGCCGCAGCCATGGCTTGATCCCGGTTGCCGCCAACGAGCTCACAAGCCGCTATGCACAAGGCTGGAGCAGTGGTCCGGGGAGCAGCAAAGGTCAAATGGTGCATGGGCTCAAACACTGAGAGTGGTGGCCTAATGGGAATGGCCTGCTTCAAATGAGCATCAATCTCATCATTTACAGAGGTCCAGTAAGACTTGTAAGTAGTGCCATTGGAAGTTGCTGTGACTGCTACTGTCATGGGCCTGTGAGACAATAATGGGCGGTTAGTGTTTGATCTTGGAAGATAAGGGAGAATTGGATTGCCATTAATGGCATGGATAGTTGCTGCTAAAGATGTCATGATGGTGAAGGTAGTGAGGGAGATGGGGTTATGGTTAGGCAGGCGATAATTGTATTGATGAGTGTTCAATATCTTTCTTTGTCAGCCTTTATACGAGCGTTCTCGCTAAATTCCATTCAATAGTTACGTACTGCTGTGTCGGCACATCGATAGTTGTGAATTCAAGCTCTTTCATTATTTAGCTGACGCGTGAGTCACATTTGTAGGGTCATTATCGAAAAGGTAGTGGTGGGAATATTACTTGAGGTTTTCCATTTATTTATTCTTGTATTTGTTTTTGAAAAAATGTATTTTGTTTAATAAGAAGCATTGTTTTTTAAAATAAACAATTATTATAATCACAAAAGCAAGTTTATATATATATATGGAAGGATAAAATTGGTAATAAGAAGCATTGTTTGAGATGCAAATTAATTTAAAAAGATCTCAACAAATAAAATCATGGTAGTATAATATGGAAGGATAAAATTGTAAAGAAATAAAATCTAATAATTGCAATGAAAAAAAATAGAAATGAATTGTTATGTGTCTATATGAACAATGAATTGCATTGTTCCTTTTAGGCAATTATTTAGTATTTTTAGTAATTATACATAGTTATAAGATCTGACTTGAGTTTTGCATACATAACAACAATTATGGTTTACATGTAAGGTGGGCTGACCTGTGTTAATCTATGGTTTTTTTTAAAAAAAAAATTTATGTAACAATGTCATTCCTAGTTTTTTTTTTTAAAGCATGAAATAACTTTGTTTTGAAAAAACAATTATGCAATGAGGTATCAAGATATAATCCCTTGGGTTTATCGGGTTGACTCTCCAAGCGATTAAATATGAAAGAACAATATAAGGTCAAAGAAGGACATAAAAAATCAGCCTTAGTTAATCTGATCTAGCATGACAAACCTATAATCTCGGTTATAAGGGATAAGTCAACTCGGGATATCCCGCCAAACTCGCAGCCTAGATCATGAGATTGGAATAATTTGGTAGAAAAATAAAAAAAATTATAAAATCCATTTTTTTCAAAAAATAATATCAAATTATTTTAACTTTTTAAACATGTGACCTGTGTATTAGACTCGAAGCATCCTATTTGCAAAAACCATGAAGCCTGATTCCCAAAACATAATTTTAATTGTACAAAAGGATTATATAAATAATGATTAAAAGAATGAAAATCAAAATTAAAATACAAAATAAATTTTATATGAGATTGAATGGTGAAATTGAAAAGAAAAATCAATTTAGCAAAAGAAAAAAAAATAAAAAGAATTAGGATCAAAATTGACATAAAAATAAAAATAAAAATAAAAATAAAATTTTAATTGAATGTTGAAATTGAAAAGAAAAATCGCTTTAACGAAAGAAAAAAAAATAAAAAGAATAAGGACCAAATTGGTAAAAATAATAAACCATAAATTTAGATTGAAGGATGAAATTCAAAATAAATTTATTTTTTTTAAAATGACCAAGATAAAAATTAAAATCAAAACATAATATTATAAATTTGGGTTGGAGGATAACCAACTTGATTGATTTTCTAAATCCAATATTTGAGTAACGATTTTTATAGTTTGTTATTAATCAGGATAAGTACATTCAATAAAAAATATTAAATAATTTGGAGAGAAAAAGAAAAAAAAATCACAAAAATACATCAAAACTTGAATTACAACGTCACCAATACTTTAAAAAATATCTTAATAAAATAAATATAAAAACATTAAAAAAAATCATTAAACAGTAAACTTAATAAAACACACTTGTCATTCAAAAATAGAGAACTGCTCCCTACAATAATCGATAATCTAACGCCCTTGGTTTTCAGTGCCGCTTTCATTAATAGTTTCCCACGTGTTGCATGCATGAGGTGGTGACAGGAGGGGGATTTTCATCCATGGGTTTGGAAAAGGTATCTCTGACAATTTTCAATTTGAAGTTTCTTTTTTCACGCAATAATGTGTAAAACGTGATTACATAAACTAATTAGATCATCACAAAATATGCTCTGTGCTGCGTGTATCTATCTATCACTTCAAAGTTGTGTAGGCAGACAGCACGTTTTTTGTGCACTTCTGCCTTTCGTAATTAAATAACAATGATTTTAAAAAAAAAAAAAAAAAAAAAATGAGAGAAACATTTACGAACTGCTAGGATAGTACAATTATTCCAGCCAAAGTGTCATGTGTTTTCAACGATAGCAAAACGAGGACAATTTTTTTTTCAAACTAATACAGTTCTGGAAATATTTTCCTGCACCTACGCAGCCCATCTATATACGCAGTGGCACCCACACTAGAGACCATACAATATACTGTTTTAAGACTAGATGATTAATTCTTATCTTAATCTACATCATTAAGTCTACATCATCAGCCCACCTTATTGGAAGACCAATCTCTTCCGTCATAACCTCGACGTCATGCACATAGAAAGAACATTTTCAACTTCATCATGGATGTGAAGGGAAGACAAAGGATAACATCAAGGCTAGAATGGATATAACATTGTTCTATAACCGTAAAAATATGGAGTTGGTTTTTGATGGGTCACGGGTCGCAAAACCCAGAGCAAGCTTCGTGTTAGAGAAAAATGCACAACAACTAGTGTACCAATGGCTTAAAAGTCTGTGTTTTCCCGATGGACATGCCTCAGACATATTAAGGTTGGTTAATCTAGAGGAATACAAATTGTATGGAATGAAGAGCCATGACTGCCACGTGTTTATGCAAACACTCATTCTATTAGCTTATCATGATTTGTTGCCAAAGGGTATATGGGATGCACTCACGGAGATTAATCATTTCTTTAGAGATATATGCTCCAGGAAGTTGCATACAAATCACATTAAGCGCTTTGAAATGAATATCGTCGAGACAATATGCAAACTTGAGATGATATTCCCTCCATCATTTTTTGACTTTATGGAGCATCTACCCATACATTTACCATATGAGGCAAAATTTAGAGGACCAGTCCAGTATAGATAGATGTATCCATTCGAGAGGTTAGATATTACAGATGCAATGTAATTCATAAAGTATTTTCATTGTTTTTCTTAATTGAAAAATATTTGTTTAATTCCATGCGGGTACTTGTTCAATATTAAGAAAAAAGTTAAGAATAAGACGTATGTTGATATATGAGGCATATATTGTTGAGGAGATCTCAACATTTATCTCGTACTATTTTGAACCTCATTTGAGAACGAGAATCAACCACGTTCCACAACATGATGATGGTGGTAAAGTGCCTTCCAGTGGGAAGTTATCAATATTCTCCTATCTTGGATGACCCACACCTAAAAATGTTATAAGGAAAAGATATTTATCTAAGATAGAGTTCAGACAAGGACACAATTATGTTCTATTTAACTATGATAAGCTGAGACCTTTTATTCAGTAAGTATATGTACTACTTAAACTTTGTTAAAAATGTACTATTTATATATTGTAATATCATAAACTTATATAATATTGAAAACCTTGTAGGCAACATTGACAATATTTACTATCCAATAACTCACAGCTGACCGAATCCCAAATCTTTCGATTACAAGATGAATAATTTGCCACATGGTTCAAAACACATGTAAGTCTATTACAAACTCATTATCTCTTGCAAGTTACTGTATTTCATTACAAAATTCTTGTTTATTGTTCATTGTTGTACTTGATATACAAGGTTTATCAAATGGGAAGGAGTGCTGCTATTTCATTGTCTTTACTAAGCCTGGGTCCTGAAAGAAAAGTTAAGTGCTACAACGAGTATTTTATCAATGGATATGTGTTTCATACTGAAGAATACGGGCATGGAAGAAAGACATATAACAACGTTGTTTCTGTTAAGAGATTGACTTGTAGTGAATTTGAAGTTGACTACTATGGTAAATTAGAAGAGGTCGTCGGATTGCAATATCATAGCTTGCAGAATATAGTGTTTTTATTCAAATGCTATTGGTA
>Ga0307509_10002914_pt1 | contig 27026 bp, 34 predicted proteins | sample 10_EM_MG_FD_202245 | JGI IMG/M metagenome (GOLD analysis project Ga0307509, IMG submission 202245) | Populus trichocarpa ectomycorrhiza microbial communities from riparian zone in the Pacific Northwest, United States - 10_EM | ecosystem: Host-associated > Plants > Roots > Unclassified | place... | reverse complement strand
TTGCAAGAAATGCTGATTTTATTACTTTCAATTAAAACTTTGTAACTTAGACAATAGTACTGGTACTCTAGAGAATTAATATGTAATTCTTTAAGCGGATCAATTGCATTCAAGTTATATAAGTCTCATCACTCAAAAAAAAAAAAAAACAGAGCGTAACGCTTGCTTTTGCGGAACACTTGGTTTTCCCGACTATGAGCGAAGCGAATAGGAGGGTAACCAGCTATTAGTGTAACTGGGGCACTTGGTAGGAAGACCGATCCTCAAAAGGTAATCATTCAATAGTGTAATGGGGGCACTCTGTGGGAAGAGGGATCCTAAGATTGCGACTGCACCGAAGACTCAAAGTATAGTGAGTAAGGATCAAAATAAAGATAAAGATAATTGAAAGGAGAATCAAGCGGTAAAAGTTAATATTGTTAAGCCTGAAAGCTTCACTCAATAAGTTCTCTCCAGAATTGTTGGTTATTAGAATAGGGTATTTCTCACTTGAGTTAGGTGCGATAATGTAAAGCCAGAGGACAACTGTCAACCTTTCTGACCTTTCGCGAGCACTCTGCCCAGCGCAGGGCTGTCCAACTCACTGTAACGACCCTACAGATAGGTAGCTACAGTGGACTAAACTCAAGCCCGTATGGTATACCAAGTGGTAACCATATTGAGGATAGGCCAGTATACTTAGTATACAACCAGTAGACATGAGTTGGTACAAGTGTCTACAAAGTGACTTGGTGACATAGGGTTAGACAGGGGAACCTAGGTAGGCCAAAGTTACCCTACTAGGCAGGGTAACCTTCGGAGGGTATGATCGCATAAAGTTAAGGACCGATAGTAAACGGTGCACGGGTCTCTGGGGCAACATTATATGTTGTCACGCAGACTCCCGAAGGAAATAAAGGCATGGAAGGGTGAGGTTACCCTACCTTAGAAACATGATTTCCCTACCTTGGGACCCCAGTTACCCTACCTTCACCGACAATGTCATCTGCGGACTTAGGGGGAAGTTATCCCACTATAGTGGGGCTCTTAGATGTTCAAAGAACCGCTTCGTATGGTACGAAACGGGCTACTAACGGAGCAGGAGTGGTCCGAACCTCCTGTAACTTTCAGGAGATATTCTAAACACCCCCCTGCGGCCCCAGCATTGGTACGGCGCGACAGCACTGTACGGCTGTGTAGTTGTGTGCTTCCTAGTAAAGTAAGATCCATAGGAATGCTCCCACAACACCGTATGAGTTGTGGCCGTCCAACGGACCAGAAGCTGTTCGCAGGATATATAAGGGGTGTGAGGGTGACCGCCTCCTGGGGCGCCACCTGGCTAACACCTGGGAACCACCTACGGGTATACTTTGACCTCCGGGTAGTTGTAGGGTTAGCAGTAGAGGGCTTGGGGCTGACCGGGGAAGCTGCAAGGCTTCGAGGACAACCACCCCAAAGCCAGTCCCGGGCTACCCCGTGAACGGTAGCATTACCATGGGTTATTAGTGGACTCTAGAGGTGTGAGTCTTGTCACGATTTAAGAAGGTCCGGCATGGTTGACTGTGGGTAGCGCCCATGCAGTCAAGCAGCAGGAGATTTCTTATCGAGGGAGCATGCAGTCAGGTTTAGAAGCTTAGTATAGCCAAGTAGATTTGCCGATGGACTGCGTAGCTTATATGGACGAAACCACCGCTGGGCCAGTGAGTCCCAATGGATATTATCTCTACGGTGGGCATGTCGGTTGGCCACTGATATTCTACCGATAGGAAAGAGTTTTCGCTCATGCAGATGTAGTTGGAGAGACATCACCGGAAGCACTCTCTCTTTGTGGAGATAGTTAATATCCGAGCGGTCCGACTGCCTCCAAGTGTTGGCTCACTCTAGGCAGGTGAGTTGGACAGCCCTGAGCTGAGCAGGGTGCTCGCGAAAGGTCAGAATGGTTGACGGGTGTCCTCTGGCTTTACATTATTCTACTTAACTAAAGTGAGAGACAGCCTATTCTGATAACCAACGATCCTCGAGAGAACTTATTGAGTGAAGCTTTCAGGCTCAGCGATATTAAGTTTTACCGCTTGATTCTACTTTGAATTATCTTTATCTTTATTTTGATCTTTACTTCTACTTTGAGTCTCCCGTGCCGTCCCAATCTTAGGATCTGTCTTCCTACAGAGTGCCCGCGTTACACTAACCTGCCCATTGTGAACGAACCCTCGGAGGCATTCGGACCGCGCGGATATTTACTATCTCGACAAATAGGAAGTGCTCCCAGTGATGTCTTGCCAGCTACATCTCCCTGAGCGAAAGCTCTTGCATATCAGTAGTATCGCAGTGGCCGACTGACATGCCCACTGTAGAGATAATATCTATTAGAACTCACTGGCCCAGCGGTGGTTTCCTCTATACAAGCTAGGTAGTCCATCGGCAAATCTACAATCAGCAAAATTTATTATATGCGTCCTGAGCGTCCTGTGCATCAGAGGCTGAGGACGCTCAGAAGGTTTACGATTACTGTGGGCGCGAAGTCGGCCGGACGTCCGGTCTGGAGTCTGGATGCCATTCCCCATCTACACCTGCGTCCTTGACTTCCCTACGACCCCCACCACCCAGAGCAGCCATCCAGAGGCCGCCAGACCATAAGCTCTCCGGCATCCTGACGATTCCCTTGGTGTGCCTCCCTCGTCATGGCTGAATTCAACTCTACTCGCACATGAGGATAGTCTCCTGCTGCTACCTAGCGATATTTGAACCCCCTCTGAATCAATTGCCATGTCTGGCTATATCCCAATACCTTCCAAATAGCTCACACCTTCGTCGTGATGGCTTCATGATAGCTCACATGTATACTCTCGACGGCTTTGTGATAGCACAGATATTGCAGATGCCGTCTTGACGACGTGGTGATAGCTCACTTATTGCAGATGCCATCTCGATCGCTCCACTATTCATTCATATTACAGACTGCCATTCACAAAAGCTTTACGGCACTCGTGCCACTTGTATAGTGATTTTGAACCTCATCCGCATCTTAATATTCTATTATTGCTAGTCTACTGCAGTGACTAGGGCATCCAGGACATCCCGGCCATCGCGATTCTACGTGTCTGAGCTCTCACTCAGATCTCCCTCAGAAATACACCGCAAACTGTCTTTATGGCTCTCCCAGATCATCCAACCAAAATCTAATAGTAGTAAATTTCTGGCAAATCAAATTCCATAAACTCAACAGTTTACACATCGCCAAGTCTACAAAAATCCATTCTCTACCACACCTGCATCACGTTCCTGCGCGTCGTCCAGGCTCAATGATAGCCGACTGGCGAAACAAGCATCGCTGGCCCCTCTTGCGCTAGTCCCAGCGTCAGCTGGTATGAGTTACCTAGGCTCACCAGATCTGAACCTAAGGTCTGGAGTGCCTGGGCGAACAATCCCTCATTGTAGTCAAACGACAGTTCACTCAGCTGGGATGCATCTTGACTCTGCCAGTAGTGCTCTAAACCCCAGGCATGATTGTTGAGCGGGTTCTGTTCCCGCACTGCAGCTCGTCTTGGATTCCAGCTGGATAGCGGACGCCGGGCTAGCTGACACTCCAGTTCAGCATGAACTGGCTGATGATTGTCAGCAAAGGCTTCACAACTTTCATGCATCATAAGATGATTTTGCTGGATCCTTTCTGTGATCATCTCACGCAGATTCCAGAGCATGAGTTGCTGCGTTTGCCGTGGTACTGCTGGCCAGGTGCTTGTCTGCCATAAGCAAAGGGCTTGCAAGATTGGTTATTCATCAGAACAAAAATCAAGGACGGGGGGGACATTGAGATTTGTTTATCTTCAACTGCGTCAGGCTTGAAGTCTAGAGGATCCTCATACACCCCAAGTCGCTATGCGCGTAGTTTATGACACAGGATTTCACAAGTGAGACACACCATCGTACCATTGACACCATTGATGAATTCCTTGTCTAGCATCCTAAGCTTCGTCTTGCAATTGAAATAGTTACCATAAATGACAGCGGTATTCGGAGGCCCGAGGAACCAGACTGATATAGCCTGCATGCAGGTCATCGTCACTTGTGATTGGAAGTCTTGGTTGGGCAACGGGCGCCTGGTGACGGGCGACTGGCGGATACACATCTCATACCCATTTCCTGGGCACATGAACCTATCATCCTCAAGAAGGTATTTGACTCTACGAGCGATGGCAGTGGCGTCGCCCAGTAGTCCATATAATTCCCGTATATAATTCTTTATATAATTGACGAACTGGGCCTGCACAGCAGAGTCTTCTTGACGTATGTTTCGTAGTTAGCGCAGCACCCTTTATCTTTGTAACTTTTGACTTACAATGTCTATACTCGGTGATGAGGGTTTAATATTTCCGCCATCAGCAATGTCATCTTGCACGCGACTCCAAACCCTATGTACCTTAGACGTCAAAGCAACTGGGTTCGGGAGTGGGTTAATATAAAGGGTGTACTGAAGCATCAGATCCTTGGGCCTTGGCTACGCCTAGTATTTCCGCCTCCACGCGTGTCACCATGTTTCGCCGCGAATTAATTACATGCCGGACAGCCACTGTTCCTGTTGTACTGGGTTCACCTAGTGGACTCCAGCTTCAGATACCAAATGTGGTTGTGCTAGGGAGGCCAAGTGGGGACGAATACCGAACTACCCTTGATGATGGGAATGTCGCCGGGGAGAAGGCTCTCCACGGAGTGACGGACACACAGGCCGCTGGCATCTGCTGGACAACTGCTGCTTCCTGTGAACCAGTGTTGGTCGAAATTCGCACAGTTCTTGGGCAATTGTTTCCATGTGTCTCCACCGATCATGGCCAACAACGACGTCTGGGTCTTGTCCCATCTGCACCACGGAGGTTTTCTCCTGCAGGTTCGGTGTCCAGTTCAGTTTCCTCCCCCAGATCTGACATCTGATACTTATGGCTACTATTGTCGCTGTGGCGGACGGGTTCCCTATGCTCTTGTCTGTCGGCCTCCATCTCACGTTCACTATATGCTGTGGTCTGAATTGTCCTACTCTGGAGGGGCTTGGCCAGTCGTCCTAGAAGCCATCTAGCGATTGGTGGTGGGGAAGAATCATGAGCCGACATTTCAGCACTATTGGAGTAGCCTGATTCAGTCTGTTGTGTTACCGATCGGGACAGGCTAGCTGCTGGTACGACGTGAGTTCTAAGCCCATTCAGATTGCCTCATCCTGAAGCTGGCTGATTGGATCCCATGGGGTCGGGTATGACATCGCTGCTTCGCCTGCTCCAATTCCCCACTCGTGCAGTTGGCTGACTCGACCCTATGGAGTCGGGTATGATGATACGCATGTAGCCGCTAAGATTCCCAACGCAGGGTGCTGGCTGACACCTGAAATTCGGATGCATGTAGGATATGGGCCGGGTAGTGAATGTTGGTAAAGATTGGAGTCAATCTGACAATTGGATGTGTCGAGTTTGGTGGAAGTGTAGAGTGTGTATTTTCGTTTTGTTGAACAGGACGCGTTAGGTCTTATACCAGTACACTAGGATTTAGGGGTGTGGTAGCCTCACTTACTATCACCTGGTATGCAAGGGAGGGATGTGCCTACACAAAGGGATTTACATTTTCAATACCATATTCGCAGTTCAGGATTTAGGATTCACAGGTCTATCGTGAGAAATAAGAGACGAAATGAAGGTCTCGCTAATGTCGGCTGACATGCAAAATCTAGCTGCTAGCAATATCGGTTAGCGACGAGGGCTGTTCGCGAGACACTCACCACGCCAAGAGAGGATTAGCAGTATCTACTCTTATCTCCCAGCGTCAAATTATCACCACCAACCGAAACTGTATTCAAGGAATACAGTACAGCCTTGTGAATAATCTGACACAGGCGGTTGACGCCAGACCGGATATAACTATGCAGCAACTATGACTCGGTATGAGAGTGAAAGAATTACCCACCATCTGTATTGGAATTATTGGCATCATGGCCGTGCCCACGATGAACAGAATTGCCACACTGGGCGGGCACAGTATACCGTCGTCAGGAGAGTTAGACGGGATGTCTGATGCACAAGATTTCCCTACACAATAGGCGTTTGCGGTTGTGAAGCCTCAAGTTGGGCTTTGGAGCTGAAATTCATGACCTCCATAGAACCCCACACACAGGGGTCGAGCGTTAGAAAACAAGGCGAAACCACTGGCGCCTCATTATCGCTATGCGAATGCTAGCCAAAAGTAGCATGAGCTGACGACAAGGTTGCCTGGGACACACACTACGCCAAAAGAGGATGATGACGAGTATCTACTCACATCTCCCAATGGAGCATCAGGTGCACTTAGCCTCTTCAGAACTTAATCAGAGGAATACAACCTTGTGAATAATCGGACACAGGGGGTTCACGCCGGACCAAACATAACTATGCACACACTATCACATGTCATGAGAGTGAAAGAATTGCCTACGATCTGTATTGGAATAATTGCCATCGTGGCAGCGCGCGCTAAACGGGCAATGGTAACATTGATGGGATGCATCATACTGTCGTCGGGAGAACTACAAGGAATACAGAGTCCGAAGCTCAAGATTTTCCCTACAAGATGAGCCTTTAGCATCGGGAAGGTTCAAGTTGGGCTTTGCAGCTGAAATCAATAGGGCGCGAGAGGGAGGTGTTGGTCGTTGGAAAAAATAAGCGAAATGATGGTGGTGCAAATGTCGCCGGCTGGGCGTAAGCTGGCTGCGATCAGCATTGATTGACGACGAGGTTGAATGGAAAACACGCACCACGCCCAAAGAGCATTAGGCGTATCTACTCTGGTCTCCAAACAGCGAATCAGCACCACTCAGTACACTGAAATCTGTATGCAAGAAATACAAGCTTGTGAATAATTTGACGCAGGCCGATCATGTCTACTAACGCAATTTGCACAAATAGAGTAACTGCCAGCCAGATTCTAAAAGTAGCAAATACCAGACGCCACAGTAAGGGGGTACAAGGAATTGAAAACTATTATACAAGGGATAGGAACACGAAAATGTCAAGAATTTGAGATGTCTAGGAAGTATATAGCTGACACGAAAAGGTAAGAGAAGACGAGACCTGTGGAAGCGTGTAGATGTAATCTGGAATTGTTGGGGTGGCGTGCAAAAAATAATCAGGAACTGGCAAGAATGTTCAAGTTCATTTTCTGTGACGGCCATGAAGGCCTCTGCCACCTTGGGGGGCAGTGTGCGTTGGGGGCTCAGGTTTGTTGTATGGTTGGGAGCTAAGCGCGTGGGCCGTATTCGTCGCATTTGGGGGCGGGTATCCCCAGATCCCGCTGCTGCAATTTGCTGGGGTGAGTGGGGGTTTGTGGTATCATGAGGAACGCTGAGTGTAGGCACAGGAGAAGTGGTGGCTGACTGGGAAGCAGTCAGAGGAGGGGGGGTAGACTCTGCTCAAGTAAAGGTCTCAGGTGCAGGGGTGGCGGACTTGGCCCGATGAATATCGTGAGCATCTGGTGGTTCTGATTGGGCAGCAGGTGTGTCTACAGTGCGGTCGGGCCCATGCCCTTGGCCACAATGCTCTCTAGTCCTGCGCGCCACACCTCCCAATCCTGGTCGGAGCGCCACACCCACACCCTCTTGTTCAGCAGTCTTCAAGAGTTTTGCAAGCCAGGGATCCTTGTGAACAATAGCTCTCAGGACACTAGCCCGGTTCTTTACAGATGGCCCAGTATGTAAATCCCGATGTTATGAATTCTGTGTACGTCTGCCTGGTAGATCTCCGACTGGAGAATAATCAATCCATGAGATGTTCCCACGTTCGGATTCACCGCTGTCCCTGTCGTCATCTTATATATCTGATTAGATAAGACGTTGAATGAAAATAAAAGAAAACTTGCTTCGTCACCTGGCATAATGTCTCTACCACAGCGATCAGGAGTGTGATCCTATCCCAGCTGAGGCCAGCTTATCGTCTTGGTAACTGTGATCGACAGTCTCTTCGTTAGGCTTCGTTATCGGGCCCCGTTTCCGAGGAGAAGGGGAAAGGTGACCTAGGTTATTCTGATTAACTGGGTGAAAAGATCATCCAAATCGGACAAGAACTGACTGAGATAGAGCTCTTTAAAGGTAGACAACTTCACTGAACTCTATCTCACTCAGTTTTGGTCTGATTTGGACGATTCTTCTTTTAATATGCAGTTAATAACCTGCTCTTGGCGCCCCGTTTGTCCGAAACGGGGCCCCGTAATGAACGCTAGTCTTCATCTTGGCGTCCATCGTTGAGACTGGTCATCGCGTCGCGTTCCCGTCTCCGATGTCATCCCACTGCCCCCACCGGTCCCAGGCCTTATGATCGAAAAATGTATGTTCACCGGAGGCTGGCGCCAGAGTTTCTTCTGAGCCCTCTCCCTGATCCTGGCGTGAGTCCACCACCAGCAGATCAAGAGGCTCTTTGCCTGGGTTGGCGAGCAGCCACACCGGGATGGCAATGTCTGTTTATCAAAGTATGAGCTCCGAGAGGTGGAGGGGGTCAGATGGTCGCGGGCGTAACACGCTAGCTCCTTGCCCAGTTGGTCTGATAAGATATCGGGGATATTGAATGGGGTCCTCGATATGTTGTCGATTGAGCACGCCGAGTAGGGATTGCAAGTTCGGTGATGCTAAGACTCCCCACGTAACCCCTCCGCACAAGTCTTTGTCATACCAGGGGTAGTGCAAGAAGGGGTGGCCAGCTCTGGTTCCGCCTAGTCGTCAAATAATGTAGAGCCTGATGGGCCTTTCAGAGTACAGAGAGGCTCACTCGTCTTGAGCCATTTGAAAAACTGTGAGTACTAGTCGTAGAATCGCATAATGTAAATTGGGGTGAACACTTACTCTGAACATCACAGACTTTTGAATGTATTGGATCCTCTGCCCATTCTGCAAGGAGATGATCGTTCGTCGGCTGAAGTCTCTTGGCTGTGTCCCTAACCACTACTGCTATCGGACGTTCGAGTTCATGGATGTCTTCGGAACAGTGTTTTATTTTCATTAATTTGATTTACCTTTGACATGGATGAAGGAGAGTGCGAAACTGAGTACCCAGTCAATTTGGGTGCCAGGCAGACTCTTAGGGTTCCACCCAAGCACCGTCATGTATGCTTTGACTTGTTCGCGCCATCTCTTGTACATTTAACAGAGTCTTGGCACTGGACGTTAGTCCAAGGCACACAACGACAGGAAGGTCCTAAACGATGACAGTCGTTTAGCGTGAGGGTTCGGGTATGACAATCTCAGCATAAGGCTGATTGCGTCATGGCAGATTAGGGTCCGGGTTCCTGGGTTCTTGGCGTGGATCGTGGATATGAGAATAGAAGATGTAATATTCTGAAGTACAGGAGTCGTGAAAGATATACCAGGTAGCTTAAAGAACCAAGGAAATAGGGGGGATTTTTTTTTCTTTTTTTTTTATATCATGTATTCGTTGTTAAGTACAAGAAACAGCATGGAGCGCTAGCTATGGCCGAAACAAAACTATAAAAACAATCCAACGGCCCGCTTCACCTCTTCATCGGACAAACAAATACCCCCCACTCGTAGGCAAGCAATCAAACATGAAGCCTGAAACCGTACTGTCAAGACCCTGTGGTATGGGCCTAACCGCACACCAGCCACCAGCCTGAAATAATGGGGAGGAAAGCATAGGAAAGCCAAACACGAAGAAAGTCAACATAAAGATGTACAGGAGCAAAGAAACCCTTCAGCAGGCTCCCCAAAACAAAAGAACAGAATCTTACGGCCCAGGGCTGACGGAGCTGAAAGGATAAAACTACTGTTGCCGAGTGCCCTAACGAAATCGTACTGAACCCCAAACCCAAAGGGCTACAGGGGCGAGCGGGTCAGGGACGGACTGTTCCCAGTAATCGGCGCGCAACACACTTTATAAACATCTAAGGAGGTAGTGCTATACCATGGAATACCGTAACCATCACGGGGTGCCATCGTAGAGTAAATGGCGGGAGCGGGAGAAGAAGCCGAGAGGAGCAACCCGGCGAGGAGAGCCACTCAGCAGAAGGGTTGCCAGCCACAACGGATAGACCAAGGGCCGACCAGACGAAATTACCGCTTCTCTCGTCTGGTCCCTTGTTACAGGAGAGAGAGCGTCACTACCGGGGAGGATCCTGGATGAGAGGGAAGCCTGAGGAGAGGGAAGAGGAGGAGGCAGTATGGTGCCAGCTAGAGAAAAACGTAGCAGTACGGTGCAAGCGGATCTGACGCGTGGGAAGCCGGAGGAGCAAGGCTCACCAAACAACCGAGAAGGACGAACAGGGTGGACGGACAGGGAGTCACAGTTTTTCGAATGCTGACCGTACCGAGCCTGCAACTCAGGAGAGAGTGCAATACCAGAGAGCAGGGCCAGCAGGGTACCTACTTTACCGATAGTCCGAAACTAGCGACCGTGTATTGACCGAGGAAGGAGGGTCGCCGACCGTGCAAAACGCTAAGCGAAGCGGGTCGCGAAGCGGGGTGTAAAGGCTAGGAACATCAATGCGAGCATGCTCAACGAAGACGAACGGAACTAGAAAGGAATCCATAACCCGAGGGAGGGGAGGCCAAAGGCCCCAGAGAGAGGAAGGAGATGAAAGCGTAATAAACCCGTGAGAAGATGCCACGGGTGGGGTAGATGAGAGGCAGAGGACACTCTCACGATGATTTCCCATAGTGTTGAGATTTCAATCGCTGGAGGTGGAGCGGACGAGAAAGATGAAGGAAATAGGGGGCTTTTTTTACTTATTTTTTACTTTTTTTGTTCTTCTGTTTTTTTATCATCATATATTCGTTGATTAAGGTACAAGAAATCGCATGGAGCGCTAGCCATGGCAAAAACAAAACCCATAAACAATCTAACGACCCGCTTCACCCCCTCATAGGAAAAATCAAACCCCTCAAAACCAGAGCCCATCCACCCTCCTTGTAGCACCTAAGACGAAACCAAGACGAAGCTATAGCCTCCTGCAGACACGTAAGGAAAGACAAGTATAGAAATGAAACCAGGGAAAGACGAAAACCCTCCGGCGGGCCCCCCACAACAAATGAAAAGAATCTTACGGCCCAGGGCCAACAGAAAGGGAAGATAAAAGTACTGTTGCCAGATGCCTAAGAGAATTCCCGGAACCTATCAGCTTAGGGGCTAGGCCTTGTCACGGGCGGGCAGCCCGGAAAATCAGCGACGCTTCGGACTTTAGCATGGGCCAAGGAGGTAGTGCTATACCATGACAGAGTGTAACCTAATGTGAGGTTTGCGACGGTAGAGTAAATCGTGGGAGCGGGAGGAGGACGAGCGGAGTCACCCAGTGAGGAGAGCCACTCAGCAGAAGGGTTGCCAGCCACAACGGATAGATCAAAGGCCGACTGGACAAAATTACCGCTTCTCTCGTGTGGTGCCTGGTTACAGGAGAGAGAGCGTCACTACCAGAGTGGATCCCGGACGAGAGGGAAGCCCGAGGAGCGGGAAGAGGAGGAGGCAGTATGGTGCCAGCTAGAGAAAGACGTAGCAGTACGGTGCAAGCGGATCTGACGCGTGGGAAGCGCGAGGAGGAAGGCTCACCAAACAACCGAGAAGTACCAACCCGGAGGACGGAGACGGGGTGACAGTTTTTCGAATACCGACCAGAACGATCGTTCAACTCAGGAGGGAGTGCAATACCAGCGAGCAGGGCAACCAGGGCAACTACTTCACGGATAGTCCGAAACTAGCAACCGTGTGTTGACGGAGGAGGGAGGATTGCCGACCATCCAAAACACGAAGCGAGACGCCTCGCGAAGTGCGGGGTACAGCTTAGGAACATCAACGCGAGCGTGCTCAACGAAGACGAACGGAACCAGAATGGAATCCATACCCTCTGGGAGGGGAGGCCAAAGGCCCCAGAGAGAGGAAAGGGATGAAGGCGTGATGAACCCCCGACCAGTCGCCACGGGCGGGGAAGATCAGAGATGGAGGACACTCTCACCATGATCTCTCATGGTGTTGAGATTTCAATCGCTGGAGGTGCAGCGGACGAGAAAGATAACGAAATAGGGGGCTTTTTTCTTTTTTTCTCTTTTTTCTTTTTTATATCATATATTCGTTGTTAAGGTACAAGAAATCGCATGGAGCGCTAGCTGTGGCGAAAACAAAACCCAAAAGCCAAAACGAACTAACAAAGGAAATCTCTGGAACTCTTCTCTTCACTCAGGGTCCGTACCCGGTCCCAGGCCCCCATACGGGCACAAAATTAAGGCAAGCATGATAAAGGAAACCCTCCTCTGACCAACGGATAGCATGAAAAAATTACATAGTATTAAACCTAGCTTTCCTGAGACGACATGAAATACCGAAAGGAAACTACATTAGACGATCAGGAGGAGACTGATTCCGCGGAGGAAGATGGGCGGGAAAACATGCCCGATGGGAAGGCTGTGGCCGTAGACCTAATAAAGCGGGTGAGAGCGCCCAGGAGGGCGGCTGAGGAGCATACCGGGGCGTCGGAGCCAAGCTCAGAAACCACCTGAAGGTGGCGGTCTCTGGCTGGCTTTTTGGCTGAACCGTGGAGGATGGCGTGCTCAAAAGTCTCGGGGGCTTCCTTGCAGCTGGGGCAGGTGGTCGGGGGGGGATTGTCCCAGGAGGGGTGGGCGCGGAGGTAGCTCTTTCCAGACCTCATCTGATGGAGGCGACCCGCGTCGAATGTGGAGAGGCCCATGAACGGATAGGGCTTTAGTCAGGGGCGGAAGGCGTATGTAGCTAGGTCTGGCGTGGCCAACTCCCACTCCTGCATGAGGAGCTTTCTGCAGAGAAGCATCAGCTGCGGGTAGGTGCGGTTTGAAGGCGCCGTGGGGTATGACTCGCGAAGCAAGTGCTGCGAAGTAACCGGGAGGGGGGCGGACCCATCAGGGCCGAGGGCGAAAAGCATCGAGTGCGGGAGAGCGTCTTGGGGGAGGTGGGTCCTGTTCTTGGCGGGGTGGCTTGGCCTGCGCCACGGTGGGGGCAACCCACCTCCTGGATTTCCGCGGGAGAGGATTCTATGGTCGGGGGTGTGGCGGTGCAGGGACGGCGTCTGTAGGCAGGCTGGGAGCCTGGCGGCAGCCGGGTTTATCGCGGAAGGGGAGCACATTACCCGAAGGCAGGCCAGTCGGTACTTGTATGCAAGGAGGAGTTCGATCGGGGGGAGGCAGGCCTCAACGGCCAGGATGTTGGTCGGGGTGCAGGAGAAGCAGTTCGTGAACCACCTCGGGACCCGGTGCCAGAAGGCAGACAGCTTTCTCGTCATGTGAACAGTCGGCTTAAACGTATCCACGCCATCGCTTAGGATGGGGAAAAGTAGGGAGGAGGCCAACCGGTGGCAGAGGAATGGGGGAAGGCCGATCCGCGGGGGGAGAGCCTTTTGACAGCCACGAAGGCAGCTTGGGCTTTGGCCAGTCTCTTGGTGAAGTGGGGGGTTGTAAAGACCGAGGGGGTGAACCAGTATCCCAGCCAACGGACTTCGTCCTGGGGGGCAAAAATTCAACCGTCTAGGTGGACCGGGGAGCAGGACACAGGACCTCTGTCTCTTATTGTCCTCCTGTGGATAAGTTTTCTCTGTGGGATGGAGAAACTAACGCCCAAACGGCCCCCCTGGCCTTCAACACCGCGTAGTGCCTCTGTAAGTACTGTATGTTGTGCCGATAAGACGTGAAGGAAACTGTCAGACCAAAGTCATCGATGTAGGAGAGGGTGAGACCCTCGGGGATCTCGCGATGTAGGCAGGAAACATAAATAACGAACAAAAGTGGGGAGACGGGGGACCCCTGCGGGGTTCCCACCGAGACTGGGGCGAACACCTTCGGCGAACCTTGGTACTGGAGCCAGCACATCCTGCCGGTAAGAAAGGACCTCGTCCGTGAAACGAGGTACGGGTTGACAGCCTTTGTCCTGAGCATGCTGCAGAGAGTGGAGGGGTTCACGTTGTCAAAGCCACCCTTAATATCCAGGAAAAGCGTTGATACTTTGTTACTGGCTATCTGGCGGGTTCTTATTCGTGGGTCAGGGCGGTAGTCGCATCAGAGGCCGACAGGCCGGCGAACGAACCGCATTGGTGCGGGTCGAGGAGGCTGGCTAGACGGGCCATATACGAGAGTCTCGAGTTCATTATCCTCTCGAGGATTTTAGAAAAGGTGCAGCAAAACAATGACACGGAAAGAGGAGGGCGAGTCGTAAGACGGCTTCCCCGGCTAGTCGAGCATAATACCGTCGGCCATTTTGAGCGAGGGGGGGTGCAACCCATGGGCTACCAGGGGGGCGAGGAGGTCGTGGATTAGGTGCGGAGCCAGCCGATGTATCCTTTTCCAAACAGAATTGGGGCTCATGTCAGGGCTGGGGGCTGACGATGGTGATAACCAGGCTAGGGCTCTGGCTACTTCGTCCGCTGCCAGGGCCTGGCAGTCCCTAAACGGGAGCAGAATGGAGGCGACAGCCCTCGCTGGCTCTCCTGGAAAGAAATGTTTAATGAGGGCCTTATTTAGCTCCAGCGGCGTTACGGCACCAGGGACCTCGGGGACACGGGAGGGGGGCGTCCCACAGTGAACTTCTTCGCTGTCCACACCGTTTGTGGGGTTGCTGTGGCCAGAAAGGCGGACCAGTGGTCCCTTTTGGCTTTCTTAATGGCTTTGAAGTAGGCCGTCCTGGCTGCCCTTGCCGACGCAAGGAGGGCTGCATCGAACCTGTCTACCTTTGAGGAGCGGAGTGCGGAGTTGTAAGCCCTCCTGAGCTGAGACAGAAGGTCCGACCACCAGGGTTTGGACTGGAAGGTAACCTGTGTTACGGGGGTATGCAGAGCCAGCTCGGCCGTTATCCTGCCCAGGTTCATTTTGAACCAGATGTCCATCGACCGGGTGGTGGGGAGGGGAGGGGCAGGGGAACTAGAGGCTGCCTTGAAGGAGGAGGCGTGTGCGGTGCAGTCAGAGAGGGACCAGTTGGGGGTGGGGGGAGGTGTGCGAAAGAGGGGAGCTTCGAAGCAGAGGAGAATTGGGATGTGGTCAGAGCCAGTTGAGGGGAGGGGGTCGGACCATTCTGAGAAATACGGAGCGCGGAGGGGGCAGGCAAAGGCCAGGTCGAGGACGCTGGGGCGCCCAATCAGAGACATGGAAAACCCAGTAAAGACGCCCGGGATGTTCAGGAGAGTTAAGCCCAAATGCGTAGCTCTATCAAAATAAGGGGTCAAGGTGGCGAGCTAGTCTTCCTTGAAGACCCTAAGCGGGTCCACCGTGGGGTGGTGGATGTTGAGGTCACCCAGCGTGAGTGTGGGGAGAGGGGAGGCAGGAAATATAATATCAGGTGGAACGGAGCGGGTATTGTTGAGACGGCACTTTGTGCTGTAGGCGTTGACAATCATGAAGCCAGTCGTAGAAGGGTTGAAAAAGCCGTCAGGGGTGAAGAGGTCCAGAGCCATAACATCACCCCTTTCGAAGAAGCTGGGCAGGAGGGAAACAGTAGCCAAAAAAGAACTGTATATATAAAATGCAACGCGGGGCTTGCAGCCATCATTGGTAGGGGGGGAAAAAGCAGTAAACAAATTAAAGGAAGGAAGTTTGCCCCTGTAGACCGGGGGGTCCTGCAGGGCGACTGTGGACGGGGGGTGGGCCAGTTGTGTAAACGACCCAAAGAGCGACAAAAACACATCCCAGCTCCTTAGGCAGTTGTGCTGAACGAGTGTGAAGGGTTTCGGAGGGGGGGTGGAGGCCGGCTCCCCTCCCTCTAACGGTCGGTTGTGCTGCATTAGCGGGCCAGGCCTGATCGGGTTCTGCTCATGGGAGAGGGGCTAACAGGCCCCCTGGGCAGGAGCGGCCGACTGCCTTGTGTGGGCCCTAGAGGGGCCGGAAGTATCGTTGTGCTTCTGGCTCTTGGAGGAGCCATCTCGAACGCGGACTGGAGATAGCGGGCGGGTGAAGCGGGGGGCTAGAGGTCATTATCGTTGGTAGCCGTGTCCATCTCGTCGCCAACGGGCGGCGGGGGAACAAGCGTTTCGGCAGCGGTGGAATGCCTGAGAGTGCGTAGTTGGGGGCGAGCCTCACAATCCCTGTGAGTCGCAACGTGGGGCCGTCGCAGTTGGCGCAGCGCGGCAGTAAGGAAGAGCAACAGCCAGGAGTCGCCTTACGGTTGCCACCTTCAGGGCAGGTGGGGTTGGGGCACAGGTGCATGGCTCGGGTTTGGTTGAGGGAGCAAATGGGGTAGACGGCGTCGGGAGAAGGGCACCTAGGGGCAAATGGCCGAATCCCGTGCAGTTCTTGCACTGCGTGTACCTATTGGAGGAATAAGCCCGTTCAACCGTGCGCGATCAGGAAAAGAGACGGATAGAGGATCCTATTGTGGGGACGTCCCCTTGGTGGACCGAGATAATGACAGAGGTGGCAAGCTTGCCCTCCCTAGATTGTCCACTCGGGTTGAGGTACCTGGTGGCGAGCATTCTAATGTTCTTGGAGTTGAGAATCGACTCCGCGAGGCGGGGGAAGAGTTCGTCAGGGTTCTCTGACAGGAAGGCGATGGGGAGGGAGTGGATGGCGAGCTGGGCTTCGTTGAGGGTGAGGCGGAAGCGCAACCAGGGACACTCTCCCACTGGGAACGACTTGTTGAGTTGGCTGGCCAGGGCATCAAAGTAAGGTGCGAAGGCGGCAGCGGGGGTTGCAGGATCGGTGACACCAAGGGTGACGGATCCACGGTCGTTGACCTTGGTCGTGACCAGGAGGGGGAATATACAGTTCGCATCCCCTAGGACGCGGGCAGCAATGTCGGGAAAGTTGCAGCAATCAGGGCAGCTTGTGAGTGCTCGGAGGGGGAGGTCCGGGGAGCGTAGAAACATCTTTGAGCCGTGGGGAGCGACTTCGGTGCCTGGGTAGCAGGCACGCTGTTCCTCGCCGACGCGACTTTGGCGGCTGTGAGGGACCTCTTATTCTTCTTGCCCTTAGGAGCGCTTGACGAGGTGGCCTTGGCATACGACGGCTGGGTTTTAGGGCAGTTAGGGGCGAGGTGTCCCGCGATAAAAGTGGTCAGGTTGGGGTACTTCCCCTCTCGGAACGCGTTCGCCTCCCACGAATCGGGAAACTTGTCCGTGGACGCCCGGGGGTCACCGTAGCAGGAGCCGGTATCAGGGTCATACCTAGGTATGTCAGGATCTAAGGAGAATGAGGAGCAACTGTTGAGGGGGGTCGAGCGGGACTTAGTCCTGGGTAGTGGCATAGGGGGGGCTGGGTGTGTTGTGGTACCGGACGGACCAACAGGAGGCCGAGTGGGGGCTAGTGCGGGTTGTGTGGTGACCCTGGTCGGGGGAACTTGAGCCCGAGTGGGGGCCAGTGCTTGGGACAGTGGGGCCGAGACGGTATGTGACAGGTCGCGTATGGCCGCATTGATGGGGGTGAGGGTGCCCTGGAGAGCTGGCCAGGTAGGGAGGGTTGCAACTATACCCTGTATAGTGCCCAGTTGGGTTGTTATGGTGTCGAGCTGACGTGTCATAGCCGCCAGCGCGTTCAGGGTGGAGCAGGAGAGGGGGACGAGGATCGTCTCACCGTCTGAAAGGCTGGAGAGCTGGTGATCGTCAAGAATCGGAAGTTGGATCGAGGTGAAGTTGAGCCTTTGACGTGTTTCACGAACGAAATCGCGTATGTATAGGTGGGACTCTGTGAGGTCCAGGGAGGATGGCTGCCTTGAAGGAGCTCTGGAAGAGTTCCTCGAAGAGGGGAGGGGGGGAAGGTCTTCCATCTACACGATGGGGGGGTCAGGAACGCGAAGCCTGAAAGGCGGGAGGAGTTAGGAGGCAAGGGGGGATCGTGCACTAAGCGATGAGAAGTTGTGATTTCAATGACCGGAGGTGAAGGGTGTGTGAAGTGTGAAGGAAATAGTGGGCGGAGCCCCCTTATATAGAAGGAAATCCTAGGACAGCCTTTGCCGCCCGACTCATACCCCAGTATGAGTCGCATATCCACGTAACCAAGGAAACCATACAATTTGTCATGACCTTTGCAAAGGAAATCCCTCATAGCAATTGTGTAACAAAAGAAAGAACACCAAAGTTATTTCAACATGTATCTCACCAGGGGACCGTGAGAGTACGCAGGTGTAGGCTCGCGAGTAATCAAGAACACAGACCAGCTTTTAGAGTAGGATATATCCCCATAGCCCCCCCTGATTCCAGCTGTGGTTAGGTCCCAAATTTCTGACATATGCGTATTATGTTTGACCCTCACCTCGAATCCTCCACCGGTGGCTGACATGATGCTCTTGCACTGGAGGTCAACAAACGACTATTGAAGTTCAAAAGTCAGATCATATCTGGACGTTCAGAATGTCTGATCATGCTAAAAAGAGAAGATTTCTGACGGGCTTGACACCTCACAGGCAATGGCCATTCCACGAGGATGCCGATTTCAGCGTTTTGCCCTGGTGGCGTCAACCCCCAGGGGCTGGATTGTTTTGTGTCTGGGAATCACAGATATGTTAAGGTAATGCGCTCTTAAATTGATGAAGACATAGTCCTTGTTTTGCCCTTTCCCACGACGTATCCGTTTTTCTCAATAGAGCCATTAGATATAGAGACGAGGGGAGAAGATGTGTGGATGTGAACCACTACACGGATGGTGTAGAGGGGAAGGATGGGCAGTAGGTGGCCTTGTTATACTGTGCGTAGACAACAAAATGTGTGACACTGTGGGCGTGTCAGACTGTTGGAATTTCACAGGATGTTTGTGTGTGAGGTTCGTTCTGTGATAGCCCTATGGGGTATGATCTTTGGTCAATTGGCATGATCCCGCCCCTCCTGACGATCACACAATGGTTTGAGCCGCGATAAGAGCCAGATCGTCAATGGCAAATGTCTTGGCGCACAAAAGTCGACAGGCTTGCCGGACAATCATATTCTGCACATATAGGTGACGGGAACACGATCTAGAAAGAAGGAGACTAAACATCACTTTGAGCTAAACACACAATGATCAAACTACAAAAAAAGGAAAGGAAACAATCAATGACCCGTTGAAATGACAGTCCAGACAAGTAATCCACCGCTCATGTAGGTAGGCATTGCCCATAGTCGGCGCGCCAACGAATCCATCCGTTCTCCTGTCCAGTTCTCCTGACCAGCACCCGAACGCACTCTGTTAGATTTAGGATCCTCGGTGCTCTCACCATCGAAACTAGCACCACGTTTCAATGTCTCCTCGGATCTCCGATAGTCCTTGATAAGCTAATTCACACGGCGTGTTTCGGGCGTATCCTGCGTTCAATATTTCTCATTGAACAGTACGCCGTGCATGGGGTCATCTTCACCTTGAGCCACGCGATGGAGGACGTCTAATGGTAGCTGTCAATTCTGCTCGCTCAACGATTTGGCAAGACGGGGTATATGATTCGCGGGCCATTTAGCGTGTCCTATAGGCGGACGTGGCAATATTGTAAAGAGGATCTCACTTCTATGTGCAGAGTCTGAGAGGCCTGAGGACGCCTCAGTTAAATAAGAAGTTTCATCGTCAAGTGCGTCGTACGCATAACTACCCTCCCGATCAGCAGGTCTGTTGACGAATATTTCTCGGAAATGCATCTGGCCTGTACATTGTGTAGGATTACGGGCTCAGTTTCGGACGTTATTTTGATTGAGAGAGTTGACTCTCCTCAGTGCCAGGGTGTCTTCCCGCTCTCAACCCTGATCACGGTTGCAGTACACCATGAGATCCAGCGGGTCGTCGAGCACAGGATTTCAAAGGGGCCCAGCTTTTACGCTTTCATCGCTGTCAATGAAGACATAATCCATACCATTCAACTCTCGCATTCGAGACCTACATAACCTTCTACGCCCTTCGCCTATAGCGCCAAGTATGTAGCAGATTCAGTGGTAAGGTATGGATCTGTGAATCATGGCTGACATTCCACAGAAGTCATAATCAAACTTGGCAAACACTACCCCATTGACAGGAGGGAGACGCCAATGGCGTAAGTTATAGTTTGGGGCGACGTTTATGTTATTCCTTTCAAACTGGGGGAGTGCCAGACCACGTCATGACGGCAGGAGATAAATGATACACACGGCATATGGACGCCCAAGTAAAGAGCTCCAATCTGTATCTGATAATTCAGTAAGTAAAAAACCTGAAACAGGCTAATTATTTAGGAACTGAGTAACCTCTGGGCCTATGGTTGGGTGCCGGGCGAAGACCCCAAGCAACAGGTTCTTTTTCGATGGCCGCAGGCCATGATGGGGTGGATCATGTCTCATTGGTGCCGGTGCAGGGGCATTATCCAGTGAACTTGAATCACGGACCATTTATCAGTGCGCAGAATCATTATCGGCTCAACTTGTATCAAGTACCATGTGTCGATATGCAGGATCATTACCAGGTTGAACAGGGACAGCCGGACCCACGGCAGGAACATTACCTGGGGGAGCCTGTCTGAGCTGTCTGGCAGCAGGGACGTTGACTTGTGCAGCCGGTACATTTGAAACAGCCACACCTGGGGGACCCTGACCAAGTTGTCCGGCAGAAGGGTTGTTGAGTTATGCAGCAGGTACTTTAGATGAGCCGAACCCGGAGGAGCCTGTCTGAGTTGTCCGGCGGCAGGGACACTTTGCACAGCCATACCTGGGGGAGCCTGTCTGACCTGTCCGGCAGGAGCGACGTTGATTTATGCAGCCGGTACATTTCGACCCACCGCACCCGGAGGAGCCTGTCAGGGTTGTCCGGGAGCTGGGACGTTTGGAACAGCGGCATGTGTGGGAGCATGTCCAACTTGTCCGGCACCATCGACATTGACCTGAACTGCTGGTACGTTTGGACCAGCCGCACCCTGAGGAGCCTGTCCGAGTTGTGCACCTGCAGGGATGTGGGCTGCGGGAGGATTTGGAGGAAGTTGACCTGGGTTTCCTATAGTCGTCGCAGCCCCCAACTGATTTGGGGCCTCGGGCGGTAGTAATGATGTGTGCACAATAACCTGCCCATGCAGGATTGCGTGATTTGGCACTACTATTTTGCCTTTATTATTTGTGTCATTCAACTTCGGGCAACTGTCCTTAACGAGTCCCACAACTGCCTTCTCAATATCCTCTTAACGATGCATATTATTGGCTGCCACTGGGGATTCGATGAGATCGCAGGCAGGACGCAAGGTCCTCATGCCTCTGTATATTGGCAGAAAGTCAGCGTCAAGGAAATCTTTGGCCATTCACCCTGCTGGCGCAAAGCCCCTTGCTATAATCTGATCTTTCGCACAGTTCGGCACTCTGTGTACATTTTCTTTTAAGCCTGGCCTTGTGTGAAGCCCATGTTTAGCTCCTGAGCACTAACCGCTGAACTGCCTGGGGTGGTGCAATGCATGCTGATTGTCCTTTTAAGCGAACTAGGCAGAAGTTAATCTGTCTATCCCGGCGCAAGGACTCCGGCATTTTGCATGACTAAGCACTGGATGTTCATATTTTGTGCTATGTCCGTTGAGGGTTCATTTATATTGATAGTTGATTTGGAGATCCTAGGCTTGTGAATATAGAGGATGTTGTGGATGTTGTGGATGTCGGATTATCCTTGATATGAACATTCTCCTGTCGTGATCAACGCACATTACATATACAACTCTCAGACATTCAAGATGGTTTGAAAGAATCATGCATTGTTTGAATGGTTTTCAACAATTAACATGCATCAAGAACTGACACCTCGGGCAACCATTTGTGTTTCAGTCATTTCCTGTGAACGCAAGATGCTAACCAGCTGATACCACGTGACGTCGTGACACACAACATCAAACCTGTTCGCCGGCTAGTGATAGATCAGTGAGCACAGCGCTAGGCCCAGCATCTCCAAGTCATCAGCACGGGTTCACATCGAGACGACGGCAACATCACCACCCTGGAGTCTTGAAATCGGCGGCAGCGAATTCCATTATGCCGGTCAAATGTTTAATTTTGTCACCAAAGATACACGTGTGCAGGTGGATACGAGACACACTTGGGAAGTGCGTATATCAATCTCGATATCATACCCACATCCAGCATAGGGAATCCAGCTGCAGACGTCCTGCTTTGACCGGGGAATTGACCTATCTGACACCAACGAACCCATCGAACACAGCGATTCTAACTGCTAATCAGATCCTGTTGGAGACCCAGCGGGGCGTCAGCATGACGCACCTGATGATACGCTTAGGTGAGAACCCAAAACAGAAGTACTCAAGGAGAACACGGAGCCACTCGCTACGGAACTGGAGGATTATCCAGGCGCGGGGAAAGCCTGTGGAGACATTAAAGCGTATAAGGAAAAATGCAGGGAATTGGGTAAGCACTATGGCCTCCTTTTGCTTTTGCACAAGGTTTCAAACTTGCATCTTGGTTTATTGAGAGCAAACTCTCAAAGACGCGGATTAACGATTACTGTTCGAATGGTATCAGAAACTCGACATCTATCGGCTATGGCTCTATGGATACATTAGAGAATCTTCTGCGACACATGGATCCATATAGCCCGTATCTGGAATGGTTGGAGGGACATGTGGAGGACGGTCAGGGAACATTACCATTCTTCTATCAGAACGTCCTGGACTGTGTGAGATAGCTTCTTCACCAGATAGGCTATCGTGATGACTTGGTCTATGCGCCACGCAGTAAATACGACTAGAGCGGACCGACAATTTATGCAGAAATGCCTACGGCTGACTGGTGGTGGGATGTTCAACTACTGCCGCGTAGCATCTTTTATTTCAAAGTATACTAATAGAGCACAGGAAAGACTCGTGCAAGCGGCGACTGTGGTTTCAATCATTGAGGTGGCCCAACAGACGAATCTCACTAACCTCTTCAGAGATAAAAAAGAATGGCCAGCTTATATGACCATTGGAAATCTTCAGTCGAAAATACGTAAGAGACCTGGATTAATGGAAATTCTGTTTCGTGTGCTATTGCCCATTCCGCCCAAGCTCCAAAAGTCCTCTAGGGCCAACAAACTCCTGAGACTGATAAATGCCGACACACTCCGTGGCGTATTCGAACTCATTTTTGCACCATGGAACGGTCCCGCACGGGAGGGTCCCTCTATTGCTTGTGCTGACGGCAAGATCTGGAGATGCTTCCCCATCATGTCAGGGCAGATTGCGGACCATCAGGAAAACGTTACTCTACACCGGATCAAATCCAACGCCTGTCGTAAACGTGAGGTGCCTCCAGAAGATTTAAGAAGCCGTGTCACCCACTATCATGCTAGAGATTACGCAAGATACCACCGCTATGAACGCCAAAACCCGTTCCTAGATTCCGACACCCACAACACTGCTCACACTCACTACACAAATGAAACTCAGGGTATCAAGAGGGGACAAAGCCTTTTTTAATGACTAGTAAGAGTATTGACGCTGGATCTGCACAGGCCGGATATGTATCATACAATATATCTGTGGCTCTTCAAGCATTTGATGAACTGAATTCAGGGATTTCTCAAAAAACCTGCGCACCAGCAGGGCTTCGACAACGCCTGGAAAGCTTTGCACCTTTACATGGGATTGTTTATCCCCAAAAGGCCCTTCAAGAAGGTTACGCTATGGCAAGCAAAAGAGATGAGAAATGTCAGGCATCTTTTGTGTGGAGTTCTCGCTGTGGCGTTGAGACAGTCTGATAGTATGCAGGTGCAACCCTTCCGAGGTGCGTGCACCTGTGGCAGGTCACTGCTTGACTTCACCATGATGGCTCAATACCGAAGTCCTACACCCGAGACTATATCTGATATGAAAGAATATTCGACCCGGTTCCACAAAGCGAAGGACATATTCTTAGAGTTTCGCATAAACAAACGGACACAAGAGAAGGCTGATAAGTTGCGCAAGGAGCTTCGTCGTCAGAGAGACCAGATGAGAGAGTGAGTGGCGCAATCCCAACCGCGCCGGATCTGTGACTACAATCGTGTAGAAGTGAACGACCAATGTATGCCATTGATACATTGTGAATCTAATTTCACCTTTGTTAAGATGCATCAAATAAACAACTTGCGCGATCACATCTACAGGTTCGGCAATATCCCTATGTATTCTACCAAGTATTGAGAGCTCACACATAAGGACCAAATCAAGGATGGATCGTGACGCTCAAATAAAATTAACACAGCATGCCAGATACTAAGCAGCTACGGTTGACAACATGCGATCTGGATGAGACTTTTGAACTTGGGATTCCTTCAACGTGCAGGAGCTGATTTACCAACTGAGGTAGTAAAACATCCAGGGAAGACGAGACCGGCACCAACCACACCAGCCCGTCGTAGGATTCTGAAGGGCTATCGTGATAATATCCACGACGTCGTTGATATTGGCAGAGTATGCGATATATCCCCAGAGATGATTATTCGGGCATTGATCCAATATAGCGGACTGAGCCTTCCTGCTGAGCGTTGACCGCCGGAACATCCACCGATATTTAGAGCTTTGCTGGTGCAACTACTACCACAACTGGAGATCCCGGTTCTTGCGTTCCAGGAGTCTGGTGTTTACAACATACACAGGGCCCGATGGACGGGTGCACGCCTCTTCTAAAACCTAACCAGTCGGAACGATTGCATTTGGATACAGGCTGGTGGGGACAAGATGTATGGTGTGGTTAGGGGTCGTCTCCCATTTAGGCTCATAGCTCTGTTCACAATCCCGTTGGGCTATATGCAGCAGGATACAGGCTATTGCCTCGCTGGGATTTAATTCATGAGCATGATACACTCCGCACGTCTGTCGGACATACGCGCTCTGGTACCCGTTCAGCTCAGAGACCTTGCCCAACATCTCACAATTGTGGATATCGAGACGATCTGAGGCCTGGCCCATCTCATACAGCAGACAGACTGGAGCTGGCTTGTCATCAGTTGAATCGATTACGCAGGTTTAACGCGATCTATTCAGATCACGGAGGGGGCTTGTATAATAAAATAAACCACGGGAGCGATGTAGCCCAGATGACGGCTACATCGCTCCCTGACGGAGATGTAGCGTCATGATAACGACTAGACGACAAACGTAAATAATAGCCAAGCATATACTAGTGATATAGACATAGAGGAATAAAAACCTCTAGACACAAACAAATCATGCATGAGCCAAGTAGTACTAGTAGTAGGAGGCAAACCTGCAGGATAGACTAGCTTACGGGTGATATCGGCGTGCTAGTGGGCAGAAGGCAAGTTGTTATGAGCACGCTCGGAAACAGAAGAAAAAGGGGGTCCATTGTGGAGGCATTTGGATGCTGTGGAGATGGGAGGCAGGAAAAGAGAACTCAGGACGTGAGATCAGATGCAGGGGAAGAGTAGGAGATGGGGGGAGGCGGCGGGATCTCGGTAAGGTCCGACGTGATGTCAGGAGGCAATCAGCGTTAGGAATGGCGTCCGGATGCTCAGGACACCGAGGACGGAAAAAGAATGGCGGATGCATCCGGAAGCCCCTCCAACGCCAGATTACCTTTTGCTGATGACTTGGCTATACTAAGCTTCTAAACCTGACTGCATGGTCCTGAGATAAGAAATCTCCTGCTGCTTGACTGCATTGGCGCTACCCACAGCCAACCATGTAGAACCCTCTTAAATCATCACAAGACTCACACCTCTAGAGTCCACTAATAACCCATGGTAATGCTACCGTTCACGAAGTACCCATGGACTGGCATCGTGGTGGTTGTCCTGGAAGCCTTGCAGCTTCCCCAGTCAGCCCCAAGCCCTCTACTGTTAACCATAACACTACCCCGAGGTCAAGGTATGCCCGTAGGTGGTTCCCAGGTGGTATCCAGGTGTCGCCTCACGAGGCGGTCACCCTCACAGCCCTTAAGTCAGCAAAGATTACTATATACGCCCTAAGCGTCCCATACTTCAAACGCTCAGAACCATCAGAACGTTAACTGTTACTCTGGATGCGACGTAAGCCGGACATCACGTCCGGACGCCATTCCCCATCTACCCCTCGTCCTTGACCTCCTGACGACATCCAAAACCAAGTGCATGCATCCAGATACCCTCAGACCCTAAGCTCGCCCGGATCCTGGCGATCTCCTTCCTGGGCCTGCCTCGTCAGGGGGGAATTCAACGGCACTCTAGCATCCGCAAGACTATCCAGATGCATAGTCTTCCAGATGCTACATAGCGATATTTGAACCCTCTCTGCATTAATTGCCATTAGTGGCTATAGGCTCCCAATGCCTTCCAAATAGATCACATGTTCGTCACAACCGCAGGCTCACTTGCATACTCACGATAGTGTGGTGATATCACACATATTCCAGACGCTGTCTCAATCACTCCACTATTCATTCATATTACAGACTGCCATTCACCCAAGCTTCCTGATGCTGGTGCCTCTTGTATCGTGACTTTGAACCTCATCCGCATCTTCATATTCTATTATTACTAGTCTACTGCCGTGACCTGGGTGTCCAGGACACCCTGGGCATGGTGCTTGTATGTTTCTGAGCTCTCGCTCAGATCTCGCTGAGAAATACAACCCAAATTGGCCTCATGGCTCCACAGATCGGCCAACCAAAATCCCATAGTTTACATTTCCTGCAAACCAGGTTCCATAAACTCCACAGTTCACACATCGCCAAGTCTACAAAAAACGATTCTCTGCCATGCCTGGGTCACTTTCCTGGGAGTCGTCCAGGCTCAATGATAGCCGAGTGGGAAAACCCAGGGTCGGCGGCCCCTCTTGCGCTAGTCCCAGCGTCAGCTCATGTGAGTTACCTAGGCTCACGGGATCTGAATCTGGCATCTGGGGCGCCTGGTGGAACAACGCCTCGTTGTAGTCAAACGATAGTTGGCTCCACTGTGATGCATCTTGACTCTGCCGGTAGTGCTCTAAACCCCTGGCGTGAGTGTTGAGGGGTGTCTGTTGCCGCGCAGCAGCTCGTCTTGGATTCCAGCTTGTAACATGTGTACATGTTCCGGTAACGGTAGATAGGAACAGGCACTGCAGGATCTCCTCTGTTTAGTTGATTTATATTTGGTTTATTTGATTTGATTTCAGCTCCGCCACTGTCTCTGAGTCAGATAGGCTATGCTATCGTATTGCTATGTTTAGTTTGCTTTGCTGGAAGTT
>Ga0307509_10002913_pt1 | contig 27031 bp, 38 predicted proteins | sample 10_EM_MG_FD_202245 | JGI IMG/M metagenome (GOLD analysis project Ga0307509, IMG submission 202245) | Populus trichocarpa ectomycorrhiza microbial communities from riparian zone in the Pacific Northwest, United States - 10_EM | ecosystem: Host-associated > Plants > Roots > Unclassified | place... | reverse complement strand
AGCTGCGAGCGTTGACAGATCAGTATCAGGCGACTTTATGATGTGTTGCGCGGGCTGCGGTGAACGTTCTGCGATTCGCTTAATTGACTGGCGGAAGTGGCGTGAGAGGAAAGGGCTCGCTTGAAGGAAGGCAGGTAAATGTGCGCATTGCCAAAGCGGTCGAATCGTGGTCGACTCCCAGTCAATGACGCATGCCTGAAAATGCCATTTGAGTAACCAAAGCAAATGAGCTGAGTGAGCCGAGGCGAACGACTCACAATCTTAGAATGGTCCTTGGTGTCAACAAAAACGTTCTCCAGACTCAGGTCGTGAAGATCAAAGGAGAACTGCTCGGGCCGTCCACTAGGGTTCTCGATAAGCGCCATCAGTCTCTCCATCATCTGCTTCCACCTGTTCATTTCCCCTCGCACATTCTGCTCCCGCTCGCTCAAATGGGCAACCAAAAACGTGCACCGCTGATGCCGTCGATAGTCACGGTACATCGTATCGCCAGGTCCGTCCCACTCTTCCTCGCTCTCTTCGATGTCCCATTCGTCGCTGTCATCGCTACGATCACCGGGCACGGCTTGTAAGTGATGGTGTCGCGAGGACTGAATCTCGTCCGGGTCGAGGTGTATACGGTGAGGGGCGGACTTGCCCTCATTCTCTCGGATGACGCTACGAACCTCGCGGTTGACGCAAGCTTGGAGGTACGCGTGAGTTGTGGGCCAAGGACCGAGGTCTATTTCTGTTGGGTGAACGAGGTCACCTCGATTAGAACCGAAGAACGGCCAGGAGATGATGGGGCCAACATGGAATTCCCCAGTTGATCTATGATGGGGTGAATGGCGGTGGCCGTTGCTTATAGGAGGATATACATTAGGCATGGGAGTTAGAGGGGATGATAAATTAAATGACATGGAGGCAGGGGTGGGTGTGGGGATGGAAGAAGGTCTAGCTGTTGCGGAACGGGGGCGCCCTTCTGACGAGGGTCCATTGTACAATGAGCCAATATTTGAAAAACGATGAGCAAAGAGGGGTAAAATGATGGAAGCAAGATTATCGAGCAAGGCCATAAGACTCTTATGTGACATGGACTGGTATACGGAGGATAGTGGAACCCCATCCGCCTGTCGAGGTGGGAGAGGTTACGTTAAATCACGTGATTCTGGATAAGTTGCGAAAGGGGAACGGACCTTGGACATGATAATGTACTCGCCCCCAAGCCGGTTATACGGATTGGACTCGTAGAAATATACGTCCGGGACGGGGATAGAAGTGTACGTGCGGATATACTCCATAGTCGCCACCTCTGATTCGGTCTTGCGTCGCGGCATGAACCGACGAGCGACACGCGCGATGACGACACGGCCATCGCTTAACGTCACGGTGTACGCCTGTTAGGCGAATGATAAGCATCATGATAAGCACCGACATCGAAACCAAAAAAAAGAGGGTTGTACGCACTTTATGGAAGGTGCCTGCAACGCGTCAATCATATCGTATTGGGTAAAGGGATTAATAGAAAAAAAGAGGGGGGATGACCGCACGCACCGGAACTAAGGAATTCGATCCTACCCACTCGACAGTCCATCTTCTCCCTTATCACGTCTCTCAACACGTTCCGATCGACGTGGAACGGGGCTGCGCCGTGGACTGCAGAAGAATCGGCCTTGGCTTCGCGCTTGCGATCCGCTTGCTCCTTCGCCCAGTCCCATTCGCATTCGATGGCAGGGGAGGGTTTGGAGTGGTTCGTCGTCGCGGAGGTCATGGTCATCGGGGCGATGAACGAAGATAGGGGTTGGGAGAATGAGGGTTTGGGGGTTTCGACGAGCGCCGAGAAACCCTCTGCGGCTGCGGAGGCATCGTGTAACATTGTGGGGTTACGGCAAGGGAGGAAGCCCGCACGGTAGTCTGACTGACTGACGGGGTTTCGGGGTTTCACCTGGTGGTTGGTTGGTTGGGGAGGGGAAAAGGGCGGGAAGGAGGAATCAACAATAAGTCAAAATGTGTGGGGAGAGAGAATGTTGTGGAGAATGCGGTCGGTTTTTGAATGGTGGGAGAGAGAAGGTTTGAAGAGAGAGGGAGAGGGGGTTTATCTTAAAGAACCCGGGGTTCGGGGAGTCCCTCGCGTAGTGGACGATTATATGTAAAAACGGTGTTTGGGTTACTAAGTCAATCGCGAAGGGAAGAAGGGTGAAGCGACGGTGAGTCTCACAAATCAAGCCGAGGCGGAGGCGAGAGGGAAACCAGCAGACGGCCAAGGAATCATCCAGTTGAGTTAGTTATAAGCTGGGATCGCGGGACTTGTCCGCCGCCGCTCGCTAATTGGACTATATGAGGTTACATCGAACGTGCATTTCCGCCCACATAATCACGAGGACCGTCTGTGTGGCCCACCGTGGCGGTTGGGTTGGGGAAAAAAACGGCTGCATGATCGACTGATCCTACAACTAGAAACAGTGGGGGTGTTGGGCAGCTCCAATATATAAATCCGGAACCCATCTCTAATTTTTCCTTTTTTTCTCAAGCACAAACAACCCTCCTTCACCCAAAGGACGCAACTCGCACGCCTTGGCACCCCCGTTTTCTCGTGCGCGACGCGCGTTGGGAGGGGAGAGCGCCCGTATGCGAGATCCGTTTAGATAAACAGTCAAGCGGTTCAGCTGATCATGTCACACGGGCCAAGCCTCTTTCCCACACCCACAGGCTGTGTCTATTTTCCTGTCCTTTTGCTTATCAGTTGACTCTATCGACACATCACGCGGCCCCATCATCAACAGACACTTCGTGCGAGCCGCTGACAACCGCAACCCTTATCAAGGTGGGCCACAACTCCACATCCATGCCGTGTCCCGTCCCATTTCCCACTCCCCCTTCCCACCTACTGTACGTGAGAGCCCGCTACTCGTCGCTCGTGACCATGATCAAATCACCCCCTGCCGGCATCATCCGCCTCTCACACAGCCAAGCCCGGATCCGGTCGCAGTTGTTGGGATATGGAAGCCTGATCGGAAAGAGGTCTTTGGGGGTATCTGCATGGTACCGTAGTACTTTTACGGGGACTATGAGAACCGCATGGGATGGTTGCGGAGATTGAGCGCTCTTTGGTGGCAATAAGGAAAGTGTTTGAGGTCGCGCTTGGCCCGCGGGACTTGGCTGGCCCATAACGAGTAAGAAGGCTTCCTTGGATGGGGTGCCAAACGGCTAGCTCTCGTTTGGATGAATACCAAGCATTCAACTGACGTGTTTTGTGGCGACAGCAAAGCAAATGGAATCACAGCCAAGATTTGCCAAGGATCTTGCGCATGCTACGCAAAACATCCATCCATAGATCGGAACCACGTCTTCATCGCTACCGAGAAGCCATTGCATCAAACATCGTCTTGGCATTTTCAAAAGCCAAAAAATAAAAGAAAAAGAAAAAAAAATTATATAAGGAATACAAGATGGTATAGTGAGGGTGGGAGCCCAGTTGGGAACGACAAGTGCTACAGTACTCACATGAAAAATCAAGAGACTACCAACAATAGTACACATCCACGGAACCCAGCAACGACGTGGATGAACAAACGCTCATAAATAAGCATAAGTAGGACTGTGGGGGGTCCTACGCATGCAAAAAAAATTAAATGCAAGCGACAGGACAAAACACACAATCAGGTTCACGGCCAATGACACACAACGGAATGTTCGCACCGTTCAAACGGGGGGTCGACGCACTCCACGTCGTCGATGCGACTCTTCAGCCAAGCCAGCACGTCCTGCCCCAGCACCGTGCACTCGTACATTTCCAGCCGCCGCATTTTTACGGGCGTTGCGGACCCGCCGAGGGCCGAGGTTGGGACCGAGGGTGGGGCGCTATCCGGATTTCGCGCGTCGACCATCTGCACCAGCTTCGTGATGCCGTCCGAATGCGCGGGGCACCCCCGCAACGCGAGGTGTTCCAAGAATGGACACATAACTCCGGGTACGTCCTCTTCCGGGGCACCGAGCATGGCAAAGAGCGGATCGAGAGGCGTGCCGCCGACTTGCAGCATACGCAAATGGTTGAGATCGTTCAAGAATCCCCACGAAGCGATGAGCCCTCCGTAGAATGGTGGTCCGTTCGAACCGTATGCGATGGAGAGCGAGTGGATGGCCGGATGGCTTGATCGCACAACAAGGTTCGATATGCTGTCGTCGATCGGATCACGGGCGTCGATGTTCAGCGTGAGGCTGCAAAGGCTGGGGGTGACAAGCGAATCGATGAGAGAGGCCATGAGGTAATGCCCGCCGAGGGCGAGCGTCTTCAGCTCAGGAAGTGTGGTTTGGCACAGCGGGAGCACAGGATTGAGCACCGTGGTAACGTGCAGCGATAAATCCTCGAGCAATTTGTTATTCGAAATTATGTGAAGGACGCGGTCGACGGGGATGCTGGTGGTGGGCACAGTCCTCAGGTTGAGGCATCGTAAGTTTGTTCGTAGCATTGGAGACGACCATTTAAACGGCGTGTATTGAAGGGTGACCGTCTCAAGCTTTGGTAATACTACTTCCGTATTTGGGTTGGCACTTGGGAGCCATGGCCATTCGCTGTGGTACATCGGCTCTGCACAAGAAACCTCGAATTCCCTCAGTAGCGGAGCGGGTCCTTTAGCGTCGCACGTCCGTCAGTATATACCTGTTAGTCAGGAGCAAAGACGCACCAGAAACTGACTTGAGTGCTTGCCATGAAGGGAATTGTCTGTCGAATCGGAATACGAATCTCTCCCATCTGTGCATTTGCTCCACCAAATAATAAATGACGATATGTCCCCAGTGAGAGCTGGCCCGTGATTGGTTGGCCACACTTAAAGTCGACGGGAGTGGTGGAAGTGGCGGTGGCGGGCTAAGACCGCCCCAATCGTAATGTGGTGGAGAATGAGGGATGATAATTGGAGGGGTTGACGTCGACGGAAGGATCTGTATGGAGGTAGTGGGTTGCGAAGCTTGAATTTGAACGTAATGAGTCGTCGTGGTTGCGTTGTTCGATAGAAACGTGGGCCATTGAGAAGGCGTCCGTGTACGGGACCGCGTGGTAGGGGTGGTCGCCACTGCGTCTGGTACGTGCAAGAAGATTTCGACATCGAGGGGGATGCGGCTGCCGGAGCGTTCGAGCCAGAGTCGAATGGTATCGGCAGATGCGTTTGGAGTCGTGACGAGGCGTATCTATAAGACGAGGTAAGTCAGCGACGGGGAATCTACGGGCAGGGCGGTGCACGCCGCAAACATGAGGTAGAAGCAAGATGGCAGTTTTCCCGAGGTCGAGCCCCAGGGAATGGCTGCGGGCACGAGACGAACATGCTCCATGCATGTTCACGGGCGTACAAATTACTGCATCGGGACAGAAGCCCTAGCGAAAGAGGAAAGAGTCCAGGGTCATCGACCCGAGATGGTACCAAAGCCACCGTTTTGCGCTCACACCATCGATGGCCAATAAGCCAACTTTCGGAAGGTCGGTGCACGAGACGTGGAGCACACAACCGCCGGTTTGGCCCAAGGAACTTTCGACCAAACCGAGATGACTGTGAGACCGGGGGAGGAGCGCTTCGCGGACAGAGATGCGATAACGCGATGGAATAAAGGTAGGCTCAGTGGGGAAATGAGCGGAGATGTTCTCTGGAGTGGCCAGGCTAGGCCCTCAAAAAGCTCCCACGACGAAAATGCCTAGAGGGAAAAGTAGACTGCGAATGGGTACCACACCTTTGACCATAGTTTCGGCATCGACAGCGCCAGCCGCCTCCACTGCGAGCAGACTGATGAGAGGATCCACGCACAACAGGGGTACTCGTCAAAATTCATGATGAAAATATGACGCAGCAGTTCCGAGGGGAGCCTCCGGATGGGTGCCATATAGGCGAGGGTGCGGGAAATCTTTTCTTCCAGAGTGGCGCGTTCGCGCTCGAGTTGTTTGATGGTGCATTGGTAGTCGGCAACAATCTGGTCTAGTTGAGCTTGGGTCGCTTTGATCTTGCGGTCGACGTCGGCGAGAGAGGTGTTGGTGTCATCAAGGAAACGGCGTGCGTCAGTGAGAGAGTGGGTCGTAGGTGGCTCACATGTGAACAGGTGCGAGACCATGGTGGGAAGATGAGAGATGGGCAAGGGGGAATCGGGGAAGAAGGACCGAAAGGAGACTAGGCGAGGGTGGCTTTGAGATTGAAGCAGCGAGTAGCCAGGGGCAGATGACCTGCGCGTTTCAACCTTCACATTTCCTTTCCCGCGGGTCTTTCATACGCCCTCCTTGCTCGCTTCCCCTTTTTTCCTTTTTTTTTGACCCTCTTGTATTTTTTACTTTGGTCCACAATGGCACTTTGGGAACAACCGTGGGCCATTGGTGAATTTCCTACCACGATCACTGGGCCCGTCCATTTTTTTTCAATTTTTTTTGTTACCGTTGAGACACCATCAAACTTCCGGGGTCAAGATAGCGCCGAAACGGAGAGCACCAGATGGGGTTGCGGTTGAATGGAAATATATATATACACATTTTGCAGAGAGCAGAGCAAAGCAAAGACGACGAATAGATGGGAGTTGGTGGAATACATGGTGTATACGGTATTACACAGCACGATGACTGGCTATCGAATGACTGGAGTTCTAACGGCACCGCGCGTCCCGAGCTATTCCTGGACTCTATTTCTTTCCAGCTTCAATAACATCCCCGTTCTTACACGCGATGATCTTGATCTTTGGGGCCGTAATGTGTTCGTTCGATTCCATCTTGAACGACGCATTTTTCACCAGGAACGTCCACACGTCGTCGCACAATCGGTATGTATGGAGGTGACCCTATTCGCGGCGTGGGCGTGGGCGGAGAGGCCTGGAGAAGAGCAAGTAAAATAACATACCTTCAAGGTAGTCTTTGTCTTGACTTGCTTGACCATGATGTCTGCAAGCGACTTGTCGAACTAGAAACAACGGTCACATTTCTGACGGCTCGGAGTGTGGGTCAGCCTCGAGCACCTGCTGCAAAACTTTCATTGCGAGCTGGGGCGTGATCGCCCCGCTGGTGATGAGCTCGTCAAGAGAGTCGGTAAGGGCCATTCCGATGCTAAACAGCCAGGGTGTCTTCTGCAACGACATGGGAAGAGACCAAGAGGAGGACGTACGATGAACCACGGTAAAACTCATAGTATGCAGAGGCCATGACTCCGGGCTTCTATCAATACGAGTTTTTGGGGAAACCTTTGATGATGTCTGTCCAAAATACGGACAATTGCAGCGAGGTCCTTCCTTGTACCTACTGTGTGCACGATCGCGATGGCGATGATGGCGCTGGCAGTGGCAGGGTTAGGTTAGGTGACGCTCGTGGCGGTGCCGGAGCTCCAGAAAGTCGTGACCAAGCGTGACTCGACTCCTTCGGATAACGATTAGTCAGCATTCTATCATGGTCATAAATGCTCGTCCTCTGGTCCTGAACATCTTCACTTCTCGCTCTTGCTTCGCTTTCGCATGTCATCTTCCCCCTCGACTCAAAATCAAGAACAATCCACCGGCGCGAATCCAAATTTGGAACGTACAGACATACGGAATCCACATCGCGGTCGCAATAGAAACCACAGATCTAATAACAATCACAGTGACTCCGGCAGAGATGAACCTGGCATTGACAGAGGACAACGACGGACGACTGATCGTCGGCATCGACATAAACCGAAAGGGTCGGTCGCGGATGAACCACACGCGTCCCCATCTGCCCCTGTGACCTCTCAGAGAGATACAGCATCTCACAATCCCCAGTCCGACCCGGTAGCATCTGCGGGTCCTACATCTGCCCCTGGCCGCAATCGTCCTCCTCGCTCAGCTAGAGGCCGAGCTGTCACCCCGCACGTCCCGGACACGAATTCACCAGCATCTGGAGCACCGGACCACACGCGTCGTACGGCCCGGTCGAACCCGAGAGTCGGTATATCGAAGACAGACGGATCGGCACCGACCAACAACGCAAACCCACCACGCAAGCGCAATAAAGCGCCTGCCGGAGATGACCTCACGTCCATACTCACATTTTCCCTTTCCACCCCACCATTCCCGGAATGCATGATCTGTTTCAATCGCATTCGACCGGAACAACCTACGTGGTCCTGTTCTCCAACGGAAGAGAAAGAAGCGCAGTCATGTTGGAACACTTTCCATTTCAAGTGCATCCATTCGTGGGCAGAGAAAAGCGTGAAGGACGTAGAAGAGGCTTGGAGAGCACGCGGAGAGGAGAAGAAAGGTGAATGGAGGTGCCCGGGATGTCAGTCGAAGCGAGAGATCGTGCCGAATAAATACTGGTAAGTCTTGTCGAGGGTACGTGCGCGTACATATGTTTATCTGGTATTGTACGCAGGTGCTTCTGCGGCTCGGCACAAGACCCCAAACCCCCTCGATTAGCAACTCCTCATTCTTGCGGAAATTCTTGCTCGCGCGCTCGGGTTTGTGGCCACCCCTGCCCTCTTCCTTGCCACCCTGGGCCTTGTCCCCCATGCATGATCACCATTCAGAACCCGTGCCATTGTGGCAAGGAGGTCATCGCGCTTGTTTGCTCTCGTGCTAATCCGACAGCTGGCGGAAAGGTCAATCTCCCCTCCAGTCGATCTTGCGGACGCAAATGCGAGAAACCCTTATCTTGTCGCAACCACGTCTGCCAGGAACTTTGCCATGATGGCGAATGCCTCCCATGCTCCGTAACTGACTTAGTAAGATGTTGGTGTGGCAAGGAGAAGAAGACTCTCGCCTGCGGTGAAGGGGATGCCAAGGAATGCCACGTTCTCACTGCGGATGGTGATGAGTCTTGGACTGGGCAATTCGGCTGTGACAATCCGTGCGAGAGGTCTGTATTTCTTCATTTATTCATCTACGATCGTTCAATAACCCATTATTCTCAGACCCTTCGACTGTGGTATTCACAAATGTTCAAAGTCATGCCATCCACCGTCATTCAAATCCCCCGAGTGCCTTTATTCTCCTCGGGTTGTTACTCACTGTCCATGTGGCAAACACTCGCTTTCTGATACAACCGCTACATCCTATTTTGGTAACGGCGCGAAGCTTATTCGCACGGCCTGCACTGATCCGATTCCAACGTGTCTGTCTCTGTGTGAGAAACCACTAGAAGGGTGTACGCATTCCTGCAAGGGATCTTGCCATACTGGTCCATGTCCCCCGTGTACGGTCCCGCTTGTCCGGCCCTGTCGTTGTGGCTCAACAACGCAGTCCATATCCTGCGGTGCCGCAAAGGAGGATACAGACTCAACGGCTTTCCTGTGCAACAAGCCTTGTGGCGCGTTGCGAGCATGCGGTCATCACCAATGTGCCCGTCTATGCTGTCCGCTTGCGAACCTTGCGAACCCCGTCGGTAAAGGCAAGAAGAAGGCCGCTGGTAACAGCGTTGGTTCAGACTTTGTAGACGTGGGCGGTTGGCACCTATGCGACGTCGTTTGTGGGAAACCGTTGAGCTGTGGTAACCATCGTTGTGAGGAGCGCGACCATCGGGGATCGTGTCCGCCTTGCTTCCAGAGCTCGTTTGAAGAGGTATGTTGTCATCCATCTACAGTCTCGCACTCTATTGATCACGCTCATGATCTGCAGATTATTTGTCATTGTGGGAACACCGTGCTGGAACCACCTATTCCATGTGGAACAGAGATAGAATGCTCCTACCCGTGTGTTCGCCCCCCTCCTCCGTGTGGGCACCCGAAGGCGCCTCATCTGTGCCACGAGGATTCGACGCCGTGTCCTCGATGCGTTCATCTCACGGAAAAGCTCTGCGCATGTGGAAAGATGACGGTTTCCAATGTCCGTTGTTCACAAGAGAAAGTTTCCTGCGGAAAGGCATGTGGGCGTCCCCTCGGATGTGGGTTCCATCCTTGCGAACAGCTGTGCCATGCTGGTGCGTGTGCGCCATGTACGACAATGTGCGGGAAGCCGCGCAAGCTCTGGTACGTAATCGCTCCGTCACTGCGAGACGTAATTTCGTGAATAACCGACCTCCGCCGCGTTTAGTCTTCCGGCACAGCACCCATGCACCCAGCCTTGTCATGCTCCCTCCGTTTGTCCAGAGGTTGAGCCATGCAGTGCGGCCATCACCATCACTTGTGCGTGTGGACGCATTCAACAGTCCGTGCTGTGTGGGCGGAGTGCCTCGAGCCCAGCCGGGCGCGAGGCTGGCCCTACCCCACACTGTACGAACGAGTGCGAGATCGCAAAGCGCAACGCTCGTCTTGCCGAGGCACTTGGCACCAATCCTGACACGCACAAACAGAACCGCAACGTTGCGTATTCAGACGAACTCTTGGCCTTTGCCAGGCATAACGGCAAGTTCGTTGAGCTGGTCGAGAAGACCTTTGCTGTGTATGTCTACTTGAGAGTTTGACTGGATGCCTGACTAAAACATATCGCAGGTTCGTGTCGTCTGACAAGCGGGTACAAGTTCTTCCCCCCATGCCCGAGTCCAAACGCAAGTTCGTCCACGATGTGAGTTACACTTTGAACCTTCGATATCGCGATCCCTTTACTGATCGAGCACCTCTCAGCTTGCAGCCGTTTACCGCATGGACACGCAGATGGTCGACCGCGAGCCTCATCGCAGCGTACAGCTGATCCGCCGCATCGACACACGCCTGCCCCCGAACCTCCTCTCACAAAGTTCCTCTACGAGCACCACGCTCGGAAAGCTCGCCGACTTGCGTGCTCCAGCGCGTGCTTCTCCCGCTGCTGCCCCTGCAAGTACCGCTGCACCGAGAGCCACCAGGGGGTGGAATTCAGTCCTTACGGCGCCACGTGTGGGGACACCCCCACCTGCGGCTCTGAGCACAAATAACCTCTCAGCGTGGACAAGCCCGATGGGATCAGAGCGCATATCTCGGTCTACTACCCCTTCGAACCCACTCCTCCAGCCAGTGGCGGCAGAAACAGTCGCTGCGCCTAACACCAGTACTGAAGCAGTGCCTGACAATTGGGAAGACGATGCGTAGATCTTGATCCTTGGCACCTTATGGAAGATCCGGAGGTTTTATTCGGAACCTTTACGGAACCTCCGTTGGCTTACCCACGACTAACTGCATCGGGTTTAAGAGATGTTCAGTACCGCCAGAGCCCCACCAATGAATGTTATCCACCAAATATGGACGTCGATGTTGTCCGGGCTGAGCTTTGAACGTACACACATGTGGTCCGACCCACATCGCGGTTCGTCTTGTATATTAGTTTAAAGATTGTGGCGGTGGCGCCTTGAACTTGAACCATGGAAGATTTGCGCGCCGAGTTGGAATGTGTGAAATGTTCCTAAACTAGGCCCACTTTGGGGCGCACTGCCTCGAGTGGTCATCGAAAAGGACACGGGCAATATCCATTTACAAATTGGGTGGTGGCGACTGGGGAGTGAGTTATTTCCCGAAGCCTGAAGAAATGACCAAAGATTGATAGATCATGGATGGTCGGATGGGCGCAACATGCATGGCGGCTCGCCACCAGATATTTTCTCATGTGTGGTGAACGTAAGTGGTACCTCTACACGGTAATCTTTGAGACACCGATGCGCAGCAGTAGGACTCGATTTGATAATAGGTCCCGAGACGAAAGGATCTGCTACGGTATTATTGTTAACACTAGAAAGGAACTGCGATCGGACGTACTACAGTAGTAGGTTGAGGCACTAGCTTATTGTAATGAAAAAACCTCGCAGGTACCTGGCGGTGTGACTCCCAGATAGGGTTCCTACAGTAGTATGGAGACGTTCCAATTTGACCATGCCGTACAGTACAGCACTACAGTAATACAGCGATGGGAGCCATTTGGTGATAAGTGACCATAAATAAGTTAACTTACGACCACGCGGGTACGCTCATTTGAGCGGTCACGCGATGCAATGTCACGGGACTAATTTCCAACTCCGCTCGACTGTCATTGGGCGCTCAACGGGGTGCACCGTGAAAAAGGGAAAAAAAAAAGGACAAATCACTGCTGCCACACTGCCACCGATAAGGGTCTGCATGGCATCGACTTTTGATGGAATTTTCCACTTTTCTTTACGACCTTTGTAGCGACTTATTCATCCTAGGATCTGTTTACGTGATATCGCCGTGATGCATCTTATGATTCTTATCTTTGTATGCGTCGCGTCAGGCTCTCTCCTTCCCGGATGGGAAATATCATTTCTCGTCTACGTATCTGCTGGGTATCTGTATCTGTGACAACCCAACCTAGGATAGCGTTTCCTCCCTCCGTGATCCAACGAGGGTCAAACGTATTTTTTGGTGCGTTCGGTTACTCCGGAATGACACATACCACTTCCCCATGACGTACAGTACTTGACAGCAACCGCCCTTCCGGTCAGTCCGGAGATTTCGCTCATTTCTCAGTTCCTGTTCGTTCCTCACAGAATTCGATACACGACACCTCTAGTAGTGGCTCCGATTAATCTATCCGGGGCGCTTCTTCAATGAATATCCTACTGTGCGGTGAGTTGAAGGAAAACTCACAACATCACGCCCCTAGACCTGTGCTACGACGGAGTTTGACCAACTTGATTGCTCGACGTACATTACACTTTGATCCCCACCAATTCTAACTGACATCGAGCAGACGTGCGGAGTGCGAACAATGCGTGGCTGTTCGGAGGAGGTTGGTGTCCGGAAACCCCGTCAAGTATAGCATGCCGTCCTGATTACGGCTCGTGTTCGGTAATCCAGATTCAACCGACTTTTACAGGACCAGGACCAACAAACTGGCCACCTCTACCATCCGAAATTTCACCTGTACCCTCATTTCACATCCCTCTTGCCGCCAGCCTATCTGGCCTCATCGCGCTTAGGCCGATCGGCCCCTGTGGTTCTAGAACCCATCCTCACGGCGCTCACTTTCTTGTTTTGCAACTTCGGTATATCGATCGCGTGTGTTTCTCTTTCTCGACACTGTGCTTCTTCGGCATCGTGAGGCGTGAACTCCTCAAAATTGGGGAGGGTCCCGCAGTACGGCAACTGAATGCTATGCATCTGTTGGCGGTTTGTAGTGGAAGATTCAAAATGCGCTCTGCCTAGTTGGGTCATAGGAGAGTTCGCTTGTAGCCGGGGGACCCTCGAAATACCATAGCTCAGTAAATTCTGGATCACTTCGGGATGTTCTATCACGGCGGGTGTGATGAGGCCTGAAAAAAGGCACCAACGTTATTAAACGAGTTCTATCAGCCCAACAGCAAACGACGACTCTAACATCAGAATTCAAAAGATTTCGGGGCAATGGGGGCTGCCTCGGGAAATGAAAATGGGTTAGATGTTGAAATGGTATATTTGGGCTACGTGCTACTCATGAGGCGGGATGGGGGGGCAACTACAGCGGGATGAGAGTAGGAAATAGTGGCTGTGGCCGAGGTAAAGTGGGCGGTCTGTGAGGCTTGAGGTGACACGGACGAGGTCGCAGGGATGCCCTCTGCTTTATTAGCAAATAACTCGTGGAAGGGACGGGTCAGATCCAGTGGAGTAAGGGTGGAGATATGGCTGTGGGTATCGCACAAGGGGTATGAGGACTCCTGGTTGAGAGTAGCGTCGTCGTCGTCGTCGTCGGTGGAGGTGAAGGATGACGTCGGCGTATCACTGGGGACTTCATGTAGGGCTATGAAAACCTTGCGAATTCGTTTGAGCATGCCGACAGTGGTCCCCCTGTAGTGGAGATCATTGTGATTTCGTGCAGTGAGAACGAGTTGGTTCCACAAGTCGCAAAACATGTGCTGGAGTTCCGGCAATATTAGTGCGCGTTGGGGTTTGAATTTCGATATCACTTCTAGCGTCGGCAGTGACACCCCATAAAAGGTGGGCCAGCCTCCATGATTCCAGTGGTAAGAACAAATCTCCCGGGTAATGAAGGTGAGATTAGCGAGTAATATGCTATCTCCATGCACGACCAGTCGTTGTAGAACTGATCTTGATACGCCAAATTGATCGATGGCAAGACGGAGCCAGCGCTCGTCGCGTTCCTGCACGCGAGAAAGGACATGGCTAACCACGCATTTTGCACGGAAAGCGAGGCGCGGGTCACTTTCATTACACCAACGTTTGGCGGAAAATCCAAAGTCGATGGAATTGAACAGTTTGTCCCATGTTCCATTAAGAGCGCGATCCAAAATTTGCTGAGATGCGGAAAGTGACGTTACGTCGACGGCCGTTCTGTAAATGACGACCCGTCTTTGCTTAACAGTGTCCGAGACAAGGTTGGATGACAGCGTCCGATCCATGAACCCAATTAGGGCTGCCGACAATCTCTTATCATTCGGTTTAGTGAAAGTGTTGAGAGGATCGACGACCACCTTTGAGTTGCAGAAGCCCGGAATAGCCGCAAAGAACCGTTCGAAATCGTGGTCTTCATCCAAGGACTCGAACATCCACAACGCGCGCCCATCGATTCCTGGTCCTAATACACGAGCCGTTTCTTCCGCTGCCTTGACCAATCCCGTTGATAGACGCTGGAGATAAAGACATTTGAGGCTAACGAGACGCATCCAAGTCTCGGAACTGTAGCCATAAAAAATTCGGTACCAACATAAATTTTTGAAAAGTATATATACGAAACTGGTGGCAAGAAACCACACGGATCCGGAAAGTGGGGTATAGTACGGGCTATCTCGCCGAAAGATCGGCATGAAGGTGATGCATATGTATACACCTGTAAGAAGTCCGACCCACCAGAGAACGATTGTAAATACTGTGTGATGAATGTTGAAAAGGAAGACAACAAGACCAGAAAAGAAGAAAAAAAGGGAACCATGCAAGAGAATGGGCAATGTTTCAACAGCCCAGGGAAGATGCAGTTTATCGACGCCTTCGGCGAAGAACGATCGGACCCGCGATCGCCTGTGAGGACCGCATCGAGGCTGAGTGATCCAAAGGTAACGACGTGCCCACTGTTGTAGCGACGTGGCCAGCAGAGCGCAAGTAAGACTCATGACCAAACTTAAAAACCAGAGAGAGTTGACCCAGACAGCAGACGTGCTTGGGGAGAATGGGGGGGGAACAGATGGGGTGGGAGAGGCAGAGATGCCGGACGTATTAGCATCCGCGAGCACCTGATAGATATTCGCGAGATAGAAGGCGGAGATATCCTGAGAGTTTGGCTTGAGGTCCTGGATGGAGACACCGATAAATGTGGCAACTGCAGCAGAAAACAGACCAGTCTATACATGTCGAGTTGACGCACAGAAGCAGAAGTTCTGAGAAAAGAAGCACTCACGAAAACAAGGATGCCATCGGCATCTGCTTTCCACCTGTCAGTCACCTTCTGATCGTATTCTTCTGCCCTCTCGAGGTATATGCAAAATAAAGGGTCGGCCCCGTCTGTGAATTCTGACCCTCCTTGAGATGGCTGGGGTTGATCCGGGGGAGTAGCTCCCGGCTATAGAAAAGTGAGAAATACTAAGGATACATCGCATTATATACAAGGAAAGTACCTGCTCCAACCCCTTCTTCCCTGGGTACGTTCAAGTCGATAGCTTGCGACATTGGAGGGAATGTTGCAAAGTGGCAGAGAACAGAAAGCAGAGAAACTGACTTGACAGCGCTTCGAGACAACTTTCTATATCTAGAAAGAACTTCCCAGGCACCGCTGAAATGGTCTTTTACTTTTACAGCGACAGCGGTTGAGAGTTCTCGGTTCCCATTCTCATAATAAATTGAATGGACTCGATGATTTTCGAGAATTCTCTCCTTTTGCAAACGCCTCCATGCACCATGGGACACCCTCTTCCCTACCTTCAGACAGTGCCATCTTGTCTCGTTATGCTCACGCCAGAGAGAGTGCTGACAGGGACGACCAACACGATCACGATATTTATGACCCAGATGAACCAACCAACACCCAGGACGACACGAACCCTCATGGACGACCCATCCGGCGTACTAGCTTTCCTTCTTCCTATGTGCTACCTGTGCAACCCAATGTATCCGAACCACTGAACCCAAAGGCGTTCTTTTCCGACGAATACACACCGCTCCTAGTCCCTCGTATTGAGGGAGAGGTCGACACCAGTACAGGTCCAATCCACCCACAGAGCACTTACCAGGTTTACTGTGATGAATTTCGCATCCTGCTCAAGTACACGCTCCCAGTTTTTGGGTATCCTTTGCCCTTTCGCACGCTGTCCTTAACCTGACTTCCTGTGTGCAGTGCCCACTTGCTTGAATACTCCCTCTCAATAGCATCCGTTGTCTCCATCGGTCATATCTCAACTATTGCACTTGCGGCTTCTACTCTCGGAACGATGATGGCTGGTGTTACTGGTTATAGTATTATTTACGGTCTCACCGGCACTCTGGACACGATGCTTCCCAGCGCATGGACGTCACCACAGCCACAGCTCGTTGGACTCTGGACGCAGCGCATGGGTCAGTGACTTGGACCAAGTATTGTGCACCCAAATCCATCTATACTCATGTCCCCGTTCTAGCCGTCGTCGTGGCCGGTACATTGATAGTAGGCCTATCTTTGACCTTGTGCTTTTTTGTATGACTGACCTACAAATTTATCAGCCTATCATCTTTGTCTGGTTCAATGCCGAGTCGATCCTTCTCTCTTTACATCAACAGCCCGATGTCGCTCACCTCGCTGCCATATATCTCAAGTATGCTTCTATTGGCCTTCCCGCATATGCCTTCAATGGTATATCCCGGTGCGACATAGATCCTACCGAGGGAAATCAGCTGACGTTCTTCTTTCAGTCGATATTTCCAATCACAGGGTCTCTTTACAGTCCCAACACAGATTATTCTCGTGATTGCGCCTATCAACGGAGTACTCAACTATCTTCTTGGTATCGGGTCCTTCCCCTGACGTAAATGATCATTAATGACGTTGACATCCAGTGTGGGGCCCGAAACCCATCGCTCTGGGTTTCATTGGTGCACCGCTCGCAACGGCTATCTCCTTCAATTTGATTGCAATTTCCTCCGTCGCATACGGGATTTTCTTTGTTCCCAGCACGGCCTGGCACCCGTTATCCCGCCGCAGTTTCACCGATCTTGGTGTTCTCGTGCGGCTGGGCTTGGCGGGCGTTGGTCTGTCCTTCTCTCGATGACATTTTCCTACTCTCTAACAACCTATGATCGCTCGCAGGGCAAACTGCGTCAGCGTGGTGGTCGTGGGAGCTCATCGGTTGTAGGTCATTCGTCTGTGGACAGCTGGAGCCGTCTCTCTGATAAAAAATGCCCAGTCGCTGTGGGCTTGTAAGCTTCGGGCGTTTCCTCTTTAACGGTTTGTTAACGGCCAAGCTCGATCCAGTCTTGGACCTACCGCACTAGCAGCACAATCTGTATTATTGGTGTCCTCATGGACAACGTTTCAGGCACCAGGGGCCCTGAGTATCGCTGTTGCTGTCAGGTATGATAACGACCTTGGATGGTAACCTGTAGCCACGTATTCTAATTCAACTGCAGAATAGGGAATCTCCTGGGAGAGCAGAATGCTTACCGTGCAGAAGTGGCTACGAGGGTGTCCATGCTGTTGACACTTATCTTTGCAGGAATTGCTAGGTAACGGCAAACTGTTTCCCCCTTATGTGACTGACCGCTGATAGTACTGTTAAGCGCAACATTCTTGATTTTCAGAAATCAGTGGGGTTACCTTTTCAATAACGACCCGGGTTCGTTCTTATTCGTGTTTCCGCCGCGTATGTCTCCATTGTCTTACCATTACCGTAGGTGTCGTCACGCTAGTGGCATCGATTCTTCCCCTTGTGGCCCTTTTCCAAGTGTTCGATTTCCTCAGCGGTGTTTCTGGAGGGATATTGAGAGCCCGAGGGATGCAGGTGCATTTCCGCATTTCCTGTATCCTAGAACAGAATTGACGATCTCTATGGGACAGGTCACTGGCGCTCTTTTAAATCTGAGGTGCGTCAATTATTTATGTCATACTTTTCGAGTTGCAGCCCACCAAAGGCGATTTTTCATTCAGTGCATACTATATGCTTGGTAAGTCATGCTTGCTGGCTTTGGAATAGCTCTGGTTTGACGGGTGTGTAGGTATTCCCCTCGGGATCTGGCTGGCATTCCGACAGAACATGGGACTCCATGGACTCTGGTATGGCCTGACCGTGTCGCTCATATACAGTTCAGTGGTCGGCGTGACGATAGCACTGCGGGCGGACTGGGACAAGGAATTAGAGAAGGTGCAGGAGCGGCTGAAGGCAGCAAAGGCGCACCACGACGAGTACGTGGGCAGGGACCGTGCATGAGCCGTAATGACACGTAAAGTGATCGATCGACGAGGACCTCAGGAACCAGGGAAGGTTGGAACAATAAGGAGGGGAATGGGAGAAGGAATTGGCTGTGCCTTGACGATCGAGATGAACGATGCCGTATAAGCTGTATATAGTCGTTTATCTGCTTAGTTTGGGGGACGATGGAAGTCTTTGTCGGCAAAACCCACCAGGGAGGTCCGTATAATGCGAGGAATCCTCTAAGGAAGGGTGGTGTCGGTGGGTGTCCGAGATACGATTCGGGCTCAAAGGAGGAATTATGTGAGACATCTGGAGGGCGGGTGTCAAGGGAACAAGTTGTGATTGCGGCATCATGATCATCACCGTCGCAGTTCAACCCTCTGAAGTCTACAATTTTGAGGGTTCATTAACGTTCATTCGCAATCAGAGACCGCCTCTCCCTATGATTTGGAGGGACGCCGCGGATCAAACCCTGCATGAGGATCCGCGACCCATGGGACAATTTCCATGAGCTAGTTTCAGATGGACATCCCTTAAGGTGTGAGCACGTGAGATGAGGGCCGGTTGCAGCCGTCGAATAACTTTGGCCAGGGGCACCCGGTGGTATCCCTCGGGTGGGAATATTGTATTGCAGTAGGTACTGTGGATTGTAGTGAGCACGCCGGGCATGGTCTCCTGAAGCGGCTTCCAAGATTCCCGCATCGCATGGTGTGACTCCACAGCACTGCTCTTGCCAGCAGTCGCCGGAAAGATATTGGTTAAGAGCAGTGAAGATATGAGGAGTTCTGACTCCGTGTATTGGACTTAAACTGTAGCAAAACTTAGGAGTCGGGACGTGTGAGTGGTAACGAGCGCAAGCGCCGGTATCGCAAGTCGGCGTGGTTGGTCTCTGGTTGGCTGGTCGCGTACACGTATGATCGCGATGGCTGCTTGGTTATCTGAGAAAGAGGGTGGTGGGGGTCTTGAGGTCGCCGAAAGTCTCAAGTATGAGGCAGCAAAGCCAGAGCGCCTCCTTGTCGCCGTGCGTCTCTGCGGCGTTCTTGCTCTCAGTGGTAAAAAGGGAGATGATTGATTGCCGTTTTGAGGACTGCGAGACCGCCGCCATCGATGAAGAACGCATAGCCTGATATGGCGTGCCTGTCCCGGCCATGCTGCAATCGGTGTCTGCCGGGCTTTAGAGTGTGACCTCGTGATAGTCTTTTACCTATTCAACATTGTAGAGAACTAGACCGGAGCGGCCTAGCAGTAAGTTCGGAAAAACAAGAGAGAAAGAGAGGTTACGAGCTCGCAAAGCACAAAAAAGGTGGGCTTCGATTGCCTGCCGAGGCCGAGGAGGGTGCGACGACGGAGGTGAAGGAGTTTGCTTGGCATGGCGGGCACAGGTACGCAGAGGACATCACGTGGTCGAACAGTGCTATTCCGCTATTCCCGCATGCCTACCTTACAACATCAACATAACTATGTCACAAATGTAGCTGCAGGACGCTTATGGAGCTCATTTACAGGAGCCACAATTGTGTGCAATTCTTATTTTACAAACGTGTTTCCTATAGTGACAGGGCCCGCCAGAGCTTGTCAGGTTGACTGACTAAGCAAGGAGAACCGATAAAGCTATAAAGCTATAAAGGGTTACGCGTTACGACTTCCATCGGGAAGAATTATACAATTTCGCGGTCATATGCGCGCCGTGCGGGCCCCATTCCCGATCCCGAATTGCTGCAGTGTCAGACGCCCATCCAACGCTTTTCAAGACTGCGCAGCGGGATGTACAATAACGCCGTGAGTGTAACCGCTGCTTCGAGGCCGAGGTCGCCGGTCTTCCGCGCGATAGGGCCGGTGTACCACACTTGACTGATGGACGGAATCACCACCAAAAAGCTCAGAAAAGACGCGCCCAGAGCGGCTGCGCCTAGCGGAAGCTGAGACGGCACATTCCAATATGTGAGGTCGTAGTTGTCGAAGTTCCTTTTTCGGAAATACAGGTGCTCGACACAGACCGCGGACGCCCATGCTCCTGGCGGAATGAGTGTGATAGTAGTCAGTCTCTGCTCGATGCCTACGCGGAATCACAATCGAGAGAATCACCTGCCCAACACCCAATCATACCCAGAAAATTAGGAAGAGTATCGTATAACTTGTGTTGCCCCACGATGGCGAGCAAAATAACCCTTTGTGCCACCGTTTAGATAAGAGACAAGAGCAAAAAAACTATTTCTACTCACACTGCCGTCGAGAACACCGAAAAGACGTATCTTGGAACGACCACCAGAGGTGGGATAAGAGTTTGAAAGGCATTACCCATAGAATATATTGTCGGGGAATTGTTTGCCGTTACGCTCAAGCTGAGTAATATCATCAAGACCTTGCCAAGTTTGTTGACGGGAAGAAGCATGGCGTTGATGAGTCCACCAACGTTTCCGCCAGTGTAGCCTACGGCCCAGTCAGGAACAAAAGGCGCAGATACTGCTGCTGCTGCGCCTAGGCACTGGAGAGTGATCTATAGGTGGTCAGAGGTGTCACGAGGCTAGCTGAAGTATTTCTTACTATAGGAGTGGTGAGGCCGAGGTATGAGTACAAGAAAATGCGCCACCTGTTCTTGTTTCCGGAGATCAGACCATGATGCAGGCACCCATGAAACTATACAAACCCGGGGACATCAGGGTGGAAATATGTGGTGAAATCTGCGGCTAACGTCGACCATGTTATCGTGAAGCCGGCAATTGTCCCCGCGAAATTGAGAATCTGTACCATCGATGCGGGTTCTGTCTGCAAGTTGACGAAATTGTGGCGATTGACAGCCGCAGCGACAACAAAGATAATGATAACCGGAAGCCAGGCACAGTTCGCATACCTGAAGGAGGTGAGGCCGTGAGGGAAACGCGGAGTGAGGGTGCTGAATACTTACATGCTGAGAGCCTTGATCCCACAGAAGGACACCTATCCGTTCAGGTCATGAGAAACGTGGAGACGTAGAGGGCTACAGTCACTGACGAAGAGGGAGATCACCGCGATGATAACGATCCCAACGCTATTAAAATCTGTGAGACTCACAGCTGCGTAGGCAGTAGGATCACTCACGTCCAGCTGATATTGGCGATACTGGCAAGGGCCTGCCCGCCTAGTATGCAATTGAGGACGCAGAAGGACACGCCATTCATGACAAAGAGTAGGCTGGGAAGCATGACGCCATAATATCTGAGGGACATCGTGGTGAAAAACTAGGGGTGACACAATAACGCGTAAAATACACACCCAAATGTATATCGTGCTGTGCACATCTGACGCAAACCCAGTTTTGGGCCCCAGGTAGCACTGGTTCACTGAGATTCAGAACCTCCACTGCAAGACTAACTCCGAGGAGAGGCGAGTGGCACTCACAAATACGATGGAAGGAGAGCAGCGAGCAGTGTAAAGAACATGATTACCACGCAAGAAGTGCGGAGGTCAAGCCCGAAGGCCACGGGGCCCAGCGTGCCCGCGGAGAATCTAAGGACAGTAAAGCCAAATCACGGAAATCAGCCTACCAGCGCAAGTCAGGAGAACCAGGCGACGCACGTCAGGATGTTCGCGTTTGCTGAAAGCCAAATAAAGAAGATTTTAATAAAACGCTTTTCTGTCCTTTCCTCGACGGGGACAGGGCTGATACCTGTCAAGTTGGCAGGCGCGCGAATCAGGTTCGCGAGATCGCGTGGTCGCGCACTTTGATCAAAGATCGAGTTCCAAGAGCGAGATACAAAATACTCACCACGCGCCTCAACACCCCAAGTCAAGAGCTTTCTTGACAGAAAATGTGTCGCTTTGGCTGCCGGAGGATCCAGAGAAAGAGTTTCAGAGCGTTCGGAATCATCTTTTTTCTCTGGTTCTCTCATCTTCATTGAGGTCTGCGTGTAAGCGACTCGGACTACGTGAACCTCCATTGGGGAGATAAGGTTGAAGTAGGAGAAAAAGGATTTAGGCGTATGAGGGGAAAGGGGGCGGTTCGAGAGACAGAAACATTCCCGAGAAACGAGTTCATATTTATGGGGAACGTAGCCGGGTCAAGAAACTTAGTTACTCTCTCGATGTTTGAGATCCTGGCTCCACGCAAGTCTCCGTGAAAGAAACGACGGGGTAACTCCATCCACCACCAGTGATGACACGAACTGCGGGGCCTACCAACTGTAGTTTGATGTTGAGAATGATGTCATCGAAACGTAGGATGCAAGTTGCGGCGCTTTTTAAACGCCTGGAGGTCCTTTTGAAGACAATATAACATTCAGCGAAATAGAGGTGTTCTGGAGACTCTTGAACATCTAGAAGATTTGTTGAGCTGAAGGAAAGTCTGGAAAACTCACAGTTGATGAGTCAATATTAATCAATCAATGCTAGTGATGATCATCTCGATTTGACAAACTTGACAGCAAATATCCGATAATTATACCGGAAATGTTCTGTTGAGGAAACCATAAATCCTAAAGGTAAACTTAGAGTATTTCCCGAGTATGCGTGCGATCTGTATCCGAGACTGGAAATGGAACAAACCGATCATATCCGATCGTCGTGTGGTCGTTACAGGAAGACAAGCCGGGAAGCATATCATACTTCAGCCAGAGCACCGTGTGGAAGGTCAGCGCCGCTCAGCCCCCGTTCATCTGGGAATGCCCTGATCCAGCGCCACCCTTCCTCAAACTTCAGAGTCCTTTAAATCCCCCTCCAACGCCTTTCGAGGTGGCGCAAAGGAACATAACACAATGCTGTTACCACCATCGCAACTTCGAATCCGATATCCCCGGACTTGCGTGCGATAGGACCCTTATACCAAACTTGGTCCATCGACGGGATAACAAGTGCAAAGCTCAGAACAGATGCTCCAAGAGCAGCTGCTCCCAGTGGGAGCCCAGATGGCACGTTCCAGTATTCAAGGTCGTAGAGCGAGAAGTCGCCCCTGCGGAAATACAGGTGTTCGACGCAGATCGTAGATAGCCATGCTCCTGTCAATGTCCCAGTCGTCAGCGTGCTGATCGACAACCGCAAAAAAGTGTGCAGATCACCTGTGCAATATCCGATAATACCCAAGAAGTCATTAAGTGTGTCATAGAACCTGTGTTGCCCTACGATGGACAGAGAAACGGCCCTTTGTGCATCCGCTTTAGTTCGAGCTAAGAAATATCAAGTATCCATACTTACACTGCAGTAACCAAAATGGATAATAGATATCTGGGGAGAGCAACTAGCGGAGGTATAAGGGTCTGGAGGCTCATGCAAATAGAGTACGTCGATGGGGCATTGTTGGCTGTCACGCTCAAGCTGAACAACACAACCAGGAACTTGCCGAATTTGCCGACTGGGGAAAGCATCGCATTGAGGAGTCCACCGACATTGCCGCCCGCATAACCTGCATTCCAGTCAGGGATCAAAGGCGCAGATATTGCTGCCGCCGCGCCCAGACACATGAGAGTGATCTGTAGGTGGTCAGATTTGCCACGTGCAAGCTGGGGCATCTCTTACTGTAGGAATATTGAGGCCAAGGTACGAATAGGTGAAAATTCGCCAGCTATTTGTACCTAAAATTAGCCTACGATGAGGGCTATTATTGAATCCGACTAACCCAGACACGCGGGGGTGGAAGTACACTGTGTAGTCCGAGCTACAAATCGCCCATGTCAATGTGTAACCGGCAATTATCGATCCAAAACTGAAAATCTGTGCGGCCGTGGCGGGGGCTACGTGGACGTCGACGAACTTTCCCCCACTGACGCCCGCGGTGATGACGAATGCGATGAGGACGGGAATCCAAGCGCAGTTTTCGTACCTTCAGAAGGCCAGGAAAGGACTGAGATTGCTATTCCGCAGGAAGGAGACACTACGCACCAGTTGAGAACTTTGATGCCACAAAAGGATATCTACCCAGCAAAGCGATTAGGAAACCGCGGGCAGTGGGACGACCACAATCACTAACAAAGAGTGTAATCGCAGAAATGACCGTAATCCCAACACTGCAAAATACATGAGATTCACAAAATCTGACATGTAGAATTGCTCACGTCCAACTGATATTGGCAATGCTCGCAAGCGCTTGGCCACCCACTATGCTACCCAGGATAACGAAACCAATGGAAATGATGACACTGAATAGGCTAGGGACCATGGCACCATAATATCTACAGAAATTGATTGAAGACTTTAGCTGGAAAGTTTGGGAACAAAAACAAACGTCGAAATCTCACCCAAACGTATATCGCGATGAGCACAGCTGACGCAAGCCCAGTTTCGGGCCCCATGTCGTTCTTTCGAAGCAGAGCTCAGCACATTCGCCGCGAGAAGATCCTCAGCAGAAAGAGTAGCACTCACAGGTATGCCGGGGGAATGGCGCAGATCAAGTTAAAGAACAGGATGACCAGGCATGAATCACGAAGGCCGAGTCCAAACGCCACGGGACCCAGTGTACCCGTAGAAAATCTACAAACAGAGTCACGCGTCACTAATCGGCCTTCTGATGCAAGTGAGAAAATAGGACGGACGCCACGATATTGGTATTTGCGGACAGCCATATGAAAAATATTTTGATAAAGTGCGTTTCTGTCCTGTCTTCGACGGCCACGGGGTGGATGCCTGTCCAGTGGCAAATTCCAGAATGGGACCGCACGTCACGCTCTTTGACTAAAGATGACTCCGTTCCAAGTATATAACACGTACCTCGTGCTTCTACACCCCAGGTCAGGAGCTTTTTTGAGAGAAGTCGCCTCAGGTTAGTTGGGGGGTGTCCCACGGAATTTTCTGGGCTTTCGAAACCAAATTTCTCGCCATGGCCCGTCGTTAGGATGTCCGTTTTCTGTAGGCTCTCCATGTCGCGCTGCCAGGGCCGGGGTAAGAAGAAGAACGTCAGGAGTCGGGGGTCAAAAGAGGGTACAGATGGGTTCTTATGTACGAGCAAGATCGAAGTCGAGAAGTCCACTTAGTCACATTGCAAACGCACGCATTATCACCCATGAACGTGCATGAACCACGGTATGAGCGCTGTTGTGATCCGGCGCCGTCCGAGTCCAGGTGAACCAAAATTTAGCCCCCAAATGATGTGGTCAGAAGTGCATGGCGGTGCGGGCTAACGTATTTGGGAATTAGGGTGGATATATTTTTGCGTTGAATCCATGCAGAGAATACTCCTGACTTGGGCCAGGAGTCGAGCTTGCTTGGCTCAGTTGTAGCTGTTAACCCGATCACTCAAAAATTTCGATGTGTGATGTGGATGTGAGCCTAACTTACCAGAGCGCCGAGCGAAGCTGAGCTGAGATGAGCTGAGTTGCAACTCTGGCCAAGTCTGGCAGTAGCCCACCAATCAGAAGTTGCGATGTCGGTCCGGGCTGCCAAGTAGTAACCGTACCTGTTGGCTTCCCTCACGCCGGCTCCAGAAGATCAAACCATCCTCACGTCTCCATTGCGCTCCTCGACATGCGCCTGACATGCGTCCGTACCCACCAAAAGTTGTTGACGTACGTCTATCATGAGCAGAAACCTCCCTCACTGGAAGTTTGTGTACTTAGAAGTTCCATTGCGGCCAAGCGACTCAGACCCCGCCGTCACTGGAGTCACCGCCCTCTTCACATAAGCGTCTCTCCTACAAGGCCTTGCTATCTTCATCGAGGGAAATCGGGAAGCCAGAGATTTCTTACCATACTTCCCATACTAGGTCCCCCGCCATACCTCGGTCCAATGCTGAGCACGACGTAATATCATCGATTCTACAGTATGAATTCTGCCCATGCATTCCGAGTCTGCACTGTCGTGATAACCAAGCTGTTATACTTTTCTCGTATTCTCTTGAAGATATTCAAATTTGATTTGGTCCAGATATCTGTCTCTGTTCCAATGTATAATGGAAAGCAAAGAATGTGGCACTTGTTTTACTGACGACTGAGTGTTCTTGAGGCAGGGAGGTTATGTTCAGCATAACTCTGGACCAAATGCGGCAAGGCCGAAAGAGCCCACAGTAGTACAGCTACGAGGTAACCGAACTGAGTTTGTCACGTTACTTGACAAACTCAGCTCAGGCTGACTCCGAGTTGACTCGACTCTGCGGCAACGCTACTTCAAACATAGACACAAGGCACCGGGATGTTTCGGGACATTTTCAAACACCGATCGGCTACTCGGTCACACGAGGGGGAGGCATAAGTAAGTCGAGTTTGTTATAATGGTGTGTAGGTGTCAAATTCACAAAACTGATCATGAGTATCTAAGTTCGAAACCGGGGGATGTGGAGCAAAAACTAGAGGACGCCACTGCAATGGTGAGCATGAGCAATCGCATTCCGAGTCGGAAGATGCAGAAGGAGAAGACATTATGATCAGCTTCCCAACCAACTCACCGTGATCAGAGGGGCTGTAACGCAACATCAGGTGGGTGGTGTAATAAAACACATCCATCTAGCCGCATAGCCAATATTCTGGGGGGGGGGAGAATGGCCGATGTTATGGGGTGGTAATAGACATAATATATTCATTTCCTGAAAGTTGAGCAAAAAGGGGCAAGAAATTCGACCTGACTAACTGGGGGGTTTCCGGATGGTGTTAAATACTATTGGTATTGACGTAAACGAAGGGCGCTTTATTGGGACATCTGGCCGCCAATGCCCGAACTACCAAGATCATACCGAAGCGAGGTCGAAGGACTCGCGAGTGAGTTGCCGAGAAGAATGCAAAGGAGGATCCAGAACGCAAGACAAAAGGGGAACAGACCTAGAAAACAAAGTTAATTCTGATGGGCTCCGCGGCTCAGGCCTCAGGCGCGGCGTCAGGATAAAAATGAGAACAACGAGAAGTCGGACGGGTCTACGTAGAAGCTTAAACGTGTTGAAAACCTACTATTCTTAAA
>Ga0307509_10002912_pt1 | contig 27032 bp, 31 predicted proteins | sample 10_EM_MG_FD_202245 | JGI IMG/M metagenome (GOLD analysis project Ga0307509, IMG submission 202245) | Populus trichocarpa ectomycorrhiza microbial communities from riparian zone in the Pacific Northwest, United States - 10_EM | ecosystem: Host-associated > Plants > Roots > Unclassified | place... | reverse complement strand
AAACATAGGAGATCCTGCACTGCCCGCTCCTGTGTACCGTTACCGGAACATGTACACATGTTACATTCCCTTATTCTGAAAAATCAACAATCATTCCAAAGTCTTCGCTGTCCTCAGCGCTCTCGTCCGTGTGCCATAGGAGGCTGTCGTCATCTGTGGGGAAATAGTCCTGCTCAGAGCTGCTAGAATCATATTCCTCATCATCATAGGGTTCCCAGAAGTCGTCTGGGCAATCGTTTGCGGTGCAGGGTGTAGAGGAAACTTCCATTGGTTCCCAGGAAGCTTTGATGTAGTGGGAGGTGATCTGGGGCGTCGGTTCTGCTGGGTGGTTAGCGTCCCAGTATTCCTGTATGAGTTCCAGGGAGTGGTCGAGATTCTCGATAGGTTCCCAGGAGTCGTCTGCTCGCTCATAGCCTTTCCAGTGGACCAGGAATTCGTGCCTGTTGTTCTGGCGGCGGTAGTCGAGTATCTGCTCTGCTTCCCATTCTTCTGCATTGTCGATTACGATGGGTGCTGGCTTGTCCATTCTGCGGGATGTGAATCTATCGGGTACGTTCTCCCTATATTCCTTAAGGGAGGAGACGTGGAAGTAGGGTTTGTGGCGGGCCATTCGGGGCCGCAGGTGTAATTTGTAGTTGTCAGTATGAGGTAGATGTTCTAGGACCTTGAAAGGTCCGAACCAGCATGGTTCTAGCTTTTTGAATCGTCCAGGGGAGAAGGTATGAGGGCGGCCTCTAACAAGAACTCTGCTCCCATTCTTGAAGGGTTCCGTTAGGGGTTTGCGGCGTTTGTCAGCGGGAACAGTCTGGTGGAAGGTAGCATGCTTTCTGGCCATGTCTACTTCCATTCTGGTTGCTTCATGGGCGTTTAGGATATCGTCCACAGCTGGTACCTTGCTCGCGGATCTCTGGACAGGGTTGAATATCTTCCAGGTGCGTCCATAGAGGGCGTGGTATGGCGAGATGCCTAGACATTAATGGGGGGCGCCGTTCATGGCTGCTGTGATAGCTGGGAGTGAGCCGGACCAGTTGTTTTGTCTTGGGTTAACGAAGTTCCTCTTTAGTTGTTCGAGGGTACGGATCCTTCGCTCAACCTGGCCATTCGTTTGGTGGTGGTATTGGGTCGCCATCCAGACCTGGATACCAAGGGACTTCATCATTTGTGACCAAATCTTTGAGGTAAAGTGAGGGTCCTGGTCAAGGACAATACAGAGCCCGAGGCCATGGACATCAAAGATGGTACTGTTGAGTTTCTTAAAGATCTTCTCAGAGGTGGCCGCATCCTTGAGGCGGATGAAATGTGTGTAGGAGGTAAAGCGGTCCATAATAAGCATGATAGATGTATAGCCACCAGATTTGTTGAAAGGGCCGGCGAAGTCTATGGCTAGGGATTGGTAGGCTTCGTCGGGGTCAGGGAGGGTAAGGAATTGTCCCTAGGGTAGGGTGGTGGGCTCGTTGTTAATCTGGCACTTATCGCATCACCGACAGTATAGGACAAAGTCCTGGCACATCTGTGGCCACCAGAAGAAGCAAGCGGCATAGGAGTAGCATTTGTAGGCTGAGAAATATCCGAGGACTTCATGGACAGTTTTGAGGATGACATCCCGTAGGGATACCCCCTTCTCAAGAGGTCCTGCCGGTATATAAAGGTTTTCGTACCCATTGGTGTTCGGGGCAAGTAGAAGGCCATCGCGGACGGAATAGTGCAATTTGTTATCGGTTTCCTTGACCCTGGTGTAGAGGGCGTCGGCCTTAAGGGCTTCTCTAACTCGCTGGGAGAGGATACCCATAAGGCCGGAGTGTAGGGTGCTTAGGAATTGGTTGGCATAGGTTGCCTCAGCGGAGTCATAGCCTGCTTGGCTGTAAAGGAGACTAAAGGCCGGCGAGGCCATCGGCGGTGTGGCTAGAATGGTATCATTCATACGAAAAGGCGGGAGGCTTTTGGAGAGGTATGGGATATCAGGGAGCGAGGCCTGGCCTGCCTCAAGGGCTGCATTCGATGTTGAAGTCCTATCCTGCTCTTTTTTCTTTGTCTTCTTACTCTGCTTCCGGACCTTAGGGTCCTTTGGCCAGTTGCCTGCACCTTCTTTTTCATTCTTATGTATTTCACACCCATCGTCAGTACATGATATCCAGCTCATTTGTGAGTGTCGTCGTTCCATTTCACTAGAGATTCCGAGAGTTCTAGTAGCACCCCCAGAGTTTCCAATCGATATTCTGCTATCGTTGATGGCTGCGCGTGATGTAATTGGCGAGGAAGCAGAGGCCTTACGCTTCTGGGAGCGATTTACTGCATTGCTGGTAATTTCGTCCATTAGGTATTCAGGGCGGCCGCGACTAATAGTGTCACTGCTGGTAAGGGTGGGAGATGTTTGGGCTTCGCCTGAGTGATAAATGGCGTCATCTGATTCAGTGCAAAATCGGCAGAGGAGGCGTAGCTTGTATGGATTTGTAGGGGTTGGGTAGGGTCAGGTAGGTCAAGGCTGTCATGATAGATTGTGGGGTCCTTGAGGCTTATATCCAACGGCCCTGAGATTCCTTCATGGATTCTCGATAGGTAGTCTGCTAGGACATTCTTCGCTCCTGGCTGGTATGCTATTTTAAAATCTAAGTGACTGATGTGCGTAAGCCACCTCTGCTGTCGTCCATTGAGATTCTTTTGTGTCATGAGTTTGGTGAGACTCTCGTGGTCTGTAACCACTGTAAATTGCCTGTGCAGCAAATGGGGAGCAAATGATTCCATAGCCTCAATGATTCCGCGCGTTTCCTGTTGGTGTGTGGGTTAGTTGCTTTGTGATGACGTCAGCTTCCTGCTGTGGAACGCTGCAGGTCTAGCTGCATCTCTCGTTGGTCCTTGGCCTATCCAAGCGCCCGTACCTGTAGGGGATGCATCGGTAAAAAGCCATATCATATCTGGCTTGTTGTAGTTGATCGGTCTAAGGACTTTGTAAGTATCTGCAGCACGCTTGACCGCTTCGAAGGCTGCTTCCTGCAGATCTGTCCACAGCCATTCAGCGTTTCCACTCAGCTCTGTGAGCGGGGCTGTGAAGTTGGCGATGTGGGGGATGAACTGCGAGATATAATTAACCATCCCATTGAATCACTGCAGTTCTTTTTGGCTCTCTGGTCTTGTCCAGTCCATTATGGTCCGGATTTTCTCTGGTGCAGGATGGATGCCATCATCGTCTATCACATGGCCTAGGACATCGAGGTTAGTGGCAAAGAAGACACTCTTCCTTGGGTTGGCATAATAGCCGGCGTTCTGCAGCTTACTGCAGGTATTTGTAACGTCCTCAACATGCTCTTCAAAGGTGTCACTAAAGACAAAAATATCGTCAATGTAGACCCATATGTTCTTGCCTCATTCTCATGAAATAGGTCCTCCATAGTCCTCACAAAGGTTCCAGGAGCATTCATGTCTCCTTGCATCATGACCTGACTCGTAAAGCCGCCGAAAGGTGTCTTGATAGTGTTGTACTTCACATCATCTGGATGCACTCTGGTCTGGAAGTAGGCATCACTGAGATCAATCTTGCTGCGGAATCGTTCTCTGGCTACCGCATTTAGTATAGTGTTTTGTTCTGGGATCTGTGTGTGATCGGCCTGGGTGTTATCATTCCTGAAGCGGAGGTCTACCAGGGGGCGGATTCCGGCATCGCTTTTAGCTTCCACTAACATGCTGGCTCCTGCGGGCACGTTGGTTCTGTGGAGGATACCGGCGTTCATCTGCTTGTTGATCCATACCTGGTATTTGGGCATCAAGGCTTGTGGCGCTTTGAAGGTGGGTGTCTTTAAAGGTTTCGTCGGGTCTATGAGGCTTATCATGTGCATTATCTGGCTTACTGGTGGCAGTTCCTTAGGTACCTCTTTGACAAATACCTTGAGGAACATTGCCAGGAAGTCTGGTACTTCCTTTGGCTTCGTCATGGCTGATCTAGACTCTCTAGATTATCCGTCACAGGTAACTCTGACCTTGTACTTGGAGAAGTAAATGCTGTTCTTTTGGCAATCGATGACCGCTCCTTGCTCTATGAGATCGTCCATACTGATGACGATATCGTAGTCTGAGACTGGCGTGACTAGCCTGGGCACCTTGTCCACTCTCATCTTGACTAGCTGGATCATAACCTCAACAGAGAAGTTGCTAGTTGATCACGATCCTTTCACTACCATCTTTATGGTGACGGAATTCATCCTAGCTGTGTAGGGAATGTTGTGTGTTGTAACGAATTAGTTGGATATCAGGGTACCGCCAATGGTACCTGTATCTCCGAGGGCTCTGGCGGGCTTGCCATTGATGTTGATAGTGAATTCGAGAGCTTGGAATGGCCTATCCTTCGGCGTGCCTACTGTCGCCTTGTAGGTCCTGACGGAGCCGCTGCCATCTAGCTTCTCTGTGCTGTCTGTATCGGGCTCATATTCGCCTTCACTGCTCTCTGGGCTTTCCTCTGCCAGGCGAACATGGTTGGTCTTAACTTCTTTCTTTGGGCACTCATTTGCCATGTGTCCCCTTTTGCCACAGTAGAAACAGGCTCCTTCTGCCTTGCGCCAATCCATTTCAGCCTTACTGGGCTTGTTGGACTTGTTATAGGTCATCTTCTGAGCGGGGGCCTTTCCTTTGCCTGTGTTCCTGGGGGTTGGTGTGGTAGAGGGTTTGCGGTAGGTATTCTCTTTCTTTGGTGTAAGGAGTTTGCTGCTGGAAGCCTGGCTTCTATCGCTGCCTTTGTAGCCACCAGTTCTATACATGGTAGCGTTATAGTGGTCTGCTACAGCCACCATCTGGTCCCAGGTATCTTCTGGTCTGAGCTGGGGCTCAACATTGCGGCGTAGTCTAGAGTTCATAGCATCGAGAAATCGTTGCTTCTGTGCATAGTCCGAGATAGATCCTGCTGGGAGAGATCCATTGAGGTCCGCTAGCTCTCAAGCTATCTTCGTTAGGCGTGCTGGCTGTCCACCTGCTGCCTGGCGGGTATTCTGCCACTTGTGATAGGTGTCATCGGTGTTTGTAGAGGCTTCGAATAGCTGCTGAAGGCGTTGGGTTAACTGCGCTAAAGGTAGGTCCTCCACTTCTCTGTCTAGCGTCTGATATGCGTTGTTGGCCTTGCCATCTGTGTAGGCGCCATCGTAATCCGCCACTCCAAGGGAGTCATCGTTCAGTCCTGATCTTGCTAGGTGTTTTTTTACTGTTCTAAGCCATTGCTTGAGTTTGTCTGGCTTCAGGTCTTCTCCTTCCCCGCTCAACATAGGTGGTTTGCGGAGTTTGGGAGGTGGCAACCTCACCGGTCCTGGGTCTGCCATAGTTCCAGTAGGTGGGGCTGGGTCTGGAGGTGGTGGGCCTGATCGTTCAGGCGGCTCTCTAGCGCTTCTGGATCTTGAGGGTCTTTCTGGTGTGTCTGGGATGAATGTGCCAGGTAGCAATTGCTGTCGATGCTCTCGGGAGGGCGCTCTAGTTGGTGTCTGACTTCCAAAGACTCCTGAAATGCTGGGTGCTCGCCACCTGCTTGTGGTGGGGCGTTCTGGTGGTTGTTCTGTTTCCGATGTTTGCTGGGCTGCTGCTCTTGCTGCTGCTCTTTCCTCAAGTCGCCGGGCTTCTCTTTGAATAAGTTCCTCAACTGTAAGGTTGTGGTCTTCGTCTGAATCTGTATCTAGATCTCCTGGGAGGAGGTGACTGGTTCTTGCTGGTGTATCTGCTGAGCATGGCGTGGGCCCTGGGGTTGGTTCCTGTGTGGGTGGTTCTGGGGTATCGTCTGTAGGTTCTGCTGAAGGACGATTGTAGGCCCTACTGGACCTGGTAACGCTTCTGCTCCTGCGTTCTGCTATTGTGAATGTAGCACCTGAGCCGCGAGTTTCTTTCCCTGCCGCTCCTGCTTCCAACTAGTTATCAAGAAACCGGAAGGGTAATCAATCCTACCAGGCTGTTTCCAATCCCGAGAACAAAGGGTTTTCACCTGCTGTAGGCAAAAAAATGTAACAGGTTTATTCCTGTCTAACGAAAATACAATAGGACCGGCGGTAGACCAGCTAGGGCTGCTGTCAAGGGAAGCTTCAAGGGACCGGTAGCTAGAAGGATAATAGTTGAAGGACAAATGGGGCTAAGGGACTCAGGGATTGCCGTTCAACCAAGTGTATTCTTAGACTGAAGGTATGTCGAAGTCTGCTGTCTCTTGCTAGCCAGGAGACTGGTTTAAATACAATACCCAAGAGCGATAGCCTTCCTCCAATCACGATCATTACCAGTAGCTGCGCACATACCGGAATCCTGTAATCCTGCAAGACCAAAGAAAGAAACAAACAATGCTCAGCCCTCGCCAGTGTTACATGACCATTCCATGCCTGGAATTCTAAATATAAACTTCCCGCAAAGCAAACTAAACATAACAATACGATAGCATAGCCTATCTGACTCAGAGACAGTGGCGGAGCTGAAATCAAATCCAATAAACCAAATATAAATCCACTAAACATAGGAGAGCCTACACTGCCTGCTCCTGTATACCGTTACCCGAACATGTACACATGTTACACTCCTCAACACCCCTGGGATTTACACTGGCTTTTCTATATCTTTGGTGGGCAGGCCAGCCGTTATTGATATGGCCTTCGCTTGCCCGGTTTTATCCCCCTACCCATCGGAGTGGTCTGACCCTTTGCCTTCTACGGGCTCCGCCCACATCCCAATTTTACTTCATTTTAACGCTCCTTTCTTTCGAGCCCCACCTCCCACACCAAACTGGGCACTGACCGACTAGGCCCTGGCCCATACGGCCCTCAAGGCCCTAGTCATCCCTTCCCGTCCCCCTCATCCCACCTATGTCTTTTTAGGGACATGGTTTGACAGCCACCCAAACCAGGTTTCAGCTCTGGTGACCCTCCACACCCCTTTCAAATGCATCACCCATCAGTCTAAACCCTGGTCGTCGGTTCCCCTGTCCGTATTAAGAAAGGCTTACAACTCCGCGTTCAGGTTCTCCAAGGAGGACCCATTTGATGCTTCCCTGCTGGCATCAGCCCGTGCTGCCCGTTCTTCCTACTTCAAGGCCATTAAGAAGGCGAACAGGGACCATTGGAGCTCTTTTCTGGCAACAGCGACACCACCATCAGTTTGGACGGCCCAGAAGGTTGCTATCGGCCGCCCGCCCCCCTGCTTCCCTGAGCTACCAGGGGCCTCCACCCCGCTAGAGCTGAACAAAGCCCTCCTTGCGCACTTTTTTCCTGAGGCTCCTCGTGCACCTGCAGTCTCCATCCTCCTCCCATTTAAAGATTGTCCCGAGCTGGTGTCCTGGGAGATCGAATGGGCCCTTGCTCGCTCTACCCCTTCGTCAGCCCCGTTCCAGACACTATCCTGAATTCGGTGTGGAAGAGGATCTATAAGGCCGCCCCACACCTCCTCCTCAAGCTTCTTTCCCCTCTGGTCTCCCTTGGTTTCCACCCTCCTTCTCTGAGGAAGGCTGATGCCATAGTTTTGGACAAGCCTCGCAAGCCCTCCTATGATTCCCCCTCTTCCTTTCACGTTGTTGTGCTCCTTCGGACCTTTTCCAACATACTAGAAAGAATAATGAACAACCGCCTTTCCTGTGTGGCTCGCACGACAGGCCTCCTTAACCCTCCCCAATGCGGCTCCCAGGCAGGATTGTCTGTGGCAGACGCGTGCACTACACTCACTCACGAAATCACGACCCTACAGATGGACAAAAGGTAAGTCTCGACCCTTTTCCTTGACATCAAGGGAGGTTTCGACAACGTCAACCCCTCCACCCTCAGCGGCATGCTCAGCGCAAAGGGTGTCAACCCGTACCTGGTGTTCTGGCCTCGCTACTTCCTTATTGACAGGTCCTGTCACCTTCTTTTCCAAGAGTCTCCTAAGATCTTCTCCACAGTATCCGTGGGCACCCCCCACGGGTCCCCAGTCTCCCCTCTGTTGTTCGTCATTTATGTTGCTCGTCTTCACTCTGAGATCACCTTCGGCCTCACCTTGTCCTATGTGAACAATTTTGCCCTGACTGTCTCGTCGACATCGTATCGCCGCAACATCCAACTCCTTCAAAAACACTACGCCCTGGTAAAAGCGAGGGGCTCCCGCCAGGGGGTCGGCCTTTCCATCCCCTAAACTGAACTGATCCACTGGCGCACGAACAGGGACTGGGACCCTCCCTCTCAGCCCTCTATCCACCTTGACGGCTTGGTCATCAGCCCCAGAGATGAGCTGAGGTAGTTGGGATACTGGTTTACACCCTCCCTCTCCACAACCCCTTATTTTACCAAGCGCCTGGCAAAGGCTCAAGCAGCCTTCGTAGCTATCAAATGGCTGTCCCCTCCAGGGATGGGCCTCCCCCCCTTCCTCAGCCATCGTCTGGCGTCATCCCTGATCTTCCAGATTCTTGGCTACAGTGGTGATGTCTTCGCCCCTACTGTCCACATGATGAGAAAGGTTTCACCCTTCTGGCACAAAACCCAGAGATGGTGCACGAACTGTTTTACCTGCACCCCGCCCGACATTTTGGCTATCGAAGCCTCCCTCCCACCTCTTGACCTCTTCTTCTCATACGAAAAACACGTGGCGGGCCTGAGGATACTCTATTCACCACCAGAGATCAACCCAGCGATGGCTCCGCTCCCCCCTTCAGTGCGAAGTCCCTCCCTCCATCGTCATGCCCCGGACCACAGGGTACTCCTTAGGGGGAATGCAGGCTGTCGCAACCGGCTGCCGTGGCTCCAGCCCAGACCCTCCACGAAGAATAGGACTCACCTCCCGTGGATGAGATCCCCCACTCCCTCCTTTTCTTGCCACGTCCGGACGTGCGTTTCCCTCTCCCTGTAATCTCACAGCATCTTCACAGTGAAGCCTACCCCGCGGCCCCGCCACGGGGCTCCTACCCCCAGCTCAAACGGCTCTGCCGTGACCTCCTCCTGCAAGAATGGGAAGAGAGGGCTCTAGACACGGTTGGATACCTGTACCGACTGCCACTCAAACCCCACCTGTTCCTGGGTCTCAACCAATTCGACGCGGGAAGACAATACCAGGCGAGATCTGGGAAGAGCTACCTCCGTGCCCACTCGGCATGGGACCACGACCGCCGCACGACCTGCCCTAGATGCAACCAGGCCCGCGAGACCCTCGAGCATGCCGTCCTCACCTGCCCCACGAGAGAGCCTCCTACATCCAGCCAAATTCAGGGGGGTTCTGATTAGGGCCCCGACCCCCCGTTTGGTCCTCTGCCTCCCTATTGACAGCCCTAGCATATTTCATGAGGTCGACCCTTACCGCCATCCCCCCAGGCATGTTTTCATGCCCCACCTCCGCTGCCAGCTCTCCCTCCTCCGGCTCATCTAACCTGATTTCCTTTGGTTATTTTATGTCATCTCAGGAGAGCTAGGTTTAAGGGTTGTTTCTTTTCAAGTTGCTTGTTGTATTTGCTGGTAGTGGGAGGGTTTCCTTGATTTACTTAGTTTGATTTTCCCGCCTGCATATGGGCCAGGGACCGGTATGGGCCCTTAGTGAACATGATTGGTGATGGGATTTTCTTTTCTATGTTCGTTGTGGATTTTGGGTTTTTTCGCCATAGCTAGCGCTCCATGCGATTTCTTGTACCTTAACAATGAATATATGATATAAAACAAAAAGAAACAAAAAAAGAAAAGAAAAGTGGTAGGCATATGAATAAAGCTTATAAGTTGGCCCAGCTAAGCTAAGTATCCAAGCTGGCTTCGATTGTGGGATCCATTTCATTGCTCGCATAATCTTTCAGTCTATGAATTGAGTATACGAACATGCATGCGTAGGAACCATTGTGCGTAAGAATCTTTGTGCATATGAATTTTGTGCGTCTGGTTGTGTATGGTTGCATGTCAATTACGCTTTGAAAATAGCCGCACACTAGGATTAGGCTTGGTAGCAGCTACATAAATTCGTATTCACTACCATGCTTTAGGCATAGCATTAGTCCAAATCCAGTAGGGGTTGATATACCCGGTTCAATCATAGTCTGAGGTAACCCCATTGGATCTTTTACCCCAGTTCACTAGTTCCAATTGAACACTCTCATACAGCACCTTCGCTCCTACATGGTAACCAAATCTTGAATCAAACCTGCAAGTACGGGGTCTCTCGAAGCTGTCGCAACTATTGAAAGCAAACCCAAGATGAGGATCTAATACTTGAATACCATGCAGTGACGAAGGCACTCAGTGCCTTTCCGAGTGATTAAAGGTGATTCCCGCTTATAACCCTTATATATAGGTTGGTAATTATGCTATGTAATTATCCTCCACTTAGATACTCACAAGAATATCATACCATAACGATCTTGTTGCTACTACCATCTTCCTTTCCCGCCTTTCCTTTATTTACACCTAAGGCGATGACAACGGCCCCAATCGAGGAAGCTCCAATGGATGAGTTTTACCCCTGGACATTTGGCCCTGACGAAATAATCAACCTTTTTCCCATTTCCTTCGACAAAATGAAAGCGAACATTCTTTTCTGTAAGCTGTTACTGGATCCCACCTGCAGCAAGTGTTTAGCCAACTAGAACTATGAAAGCTGATAGTGAGCGATAGACAAACCTTGGGCCAATAGCCGGTCACCACGGATAGGACAACGGTACCAATTGGAGATGTGTGGATTCAAGTGGTCAAATGGTGGGGGGAAGGCAGTCAAATTGGTACAAGATGGACAGATCTCTGGAATGTTGGAACGTAGAACAAGGGAATCCCGTGCTATCATATAGGCGCTTGAGTTAGCGTATGAGATTAAGGGTCAGGTCTCAAGCTTAGACATATTTCAGCAGTGTGACTCAGGCAGGCGTGTGGTAAAAGGCAAAATAACGTGGGGCTTAGTTCCAGACTCAGACAGTTAACAATAACTTCATTCTGACTTCTTAATTTCCATAATTTATACACTCTTTAATTATATTCTCTCAAGCCTTGCGGCAGTTGACTTAATGTATAAGTAGCTAGTGTTGATAAAATCAGTTTATAGTTTTTCCCTACTTCAAAACCTTTTGGTCTTAGTATGAAAGCACGATCTTTCTACATCTCTACATATCCATCCTTCATTAGTATCATGAGTACGATCAGGGAAGATATTGTGATTGCATCGACGGCACCGGGTAATACCGAGCCCGGTATCGTTCCACTTCCTCCGCTGCGCGTGATGGCCAATGCTCCAGTCGACCATAGCTTCTTTGGAGCGAAGGGCTTTCCCCAGAGGTCTCTCGACAACTACGGCGACCTGGAACCAACCTTGTTTTCATATCCTTAAGTCTACTCGCTTTCCTGGGGTCATAAAGTCATACGGTTTTTCTGTAAGTCAAATATTCGTATATCAATGCCAGGAACTTAGCTTACACTATGATGTGGTAGACATGATGGATTATCCAAAGGCTGGGATGCACGCCCCCATCTTGGGCTAGATGTATTCGTTGGGAACCAAAATACATGAAGACAAGTCTGAGAATGTGGAGCTACAGCGGAAGGAGATCGTGTCGGGGTTCTTGGACTGTGACGATACAGAGTACAATGGGATCCTTGATGCTCTAGGAGCAGGAATTTATATCCGTGCAACTGTGCATTCAATGGAAATTATGTGTAGTGGAAGTACAAGTACCAGAGGTGTCATGGGTCTTGTTCATTGCACCATTGTGGATTCTGATTCTGATTCTGGGATAGAAGCCTATCCTGAAAACTGCGGAGCTTAACTTCTCTAGAGGAATATGCGTGGCTATTCGCGCACATATTTGAACCTAAGTTATACTTAAACATTCGCAGAGAGCGTCATTACATCAAGTGCTTTGGGTGGGTATTGTTGGTGTAGGCTTTGGGCGTATGCTATGAGAGGGTGTTTTGGGCGTATGCTTTGGGCGTGTGTTTTGGGTGTATGCTTTGAGAGGGTGTTTTGGGCGTATGCTTTGGGCGTGTGTTTTGGGTGTATGCTTTGAGCGTGTGTTTTGGGTGTATGCTTTGGGAGTATGCGTTGGGTGTATGCTTTGGGCGTGTGCTTTGGGCGTGTTTTTTGGGCGTATGTTTTGGGCGTATGTTTTGGGCGTATGTTTTGGGCGTATCCTTTAGGCGTATGCTTTGAGTATATGGCTTTAGAGCGCATGTCTTTGGGCTCATCACTGTGGCTATGTGGCTTAGGGCGTATGTCTTTGGGGGTATGGATTTTGCCGAAGAAACCAGAAGCAAAGTAGTAAATAGATAATCTCAATCTGTCCTCAAGCTTATCCTTATGTGTGATTGTTTCCAACTTCTAAACTGCTATGGTATTACATTTTACTGCAAAGAGTAAGGTCACCCACTCAATCATGACATAAAAGGAAACAGAGAGATCCGTATAGGAGCCGGGTATGATAACAAAAGAAATTAAACTCTAAAGAAGCGTCAGTCTCTGAATATTGAGAGCGAGAAGGGAACAAGAAAAGAGGTACCGCGCTGCGTAACAATCTAACCCCAGGAAAACAGCCCCCGGACTTATGATATGGGAGAAAGAATACGGGCTAAGGATGAAACCAAACAGGACATACTGTGGTGGATAAATACAGAAGTGGCAGTGCAGTTAAGGCAAGGTAAGGGGAACTGTATTAAGGAGAGTAAGGAAGGCAGAATGGTCATGATGGGTCGGGAAAGGAACTAGGACATAACAAGAAAAGAAAATAGATCGAAGTAGAAATCGTTAATCTTCCGGCTCCTGTGTCACGTGGTGAGGGCAGTGCTAGCTAGCCATATTGATGAGGGCCTGCCTAGCCATCTCGCGGTCAATTCTATCCATCTCCTCAATGTGAATTCCTTGTCCCCCCGCGTCTTCCCTAGCGGCTGCCTCAAGAACAATGATAAGACGGGCATTGCGGGCAAGAAAGCACTTTCTCTTGGTGACAATATTTTCAATACTGTCCTGTTGGTCTTCCGGGCTTGTGAAGAAATCCTTAGGTGTCATAGCCCGCCCAAGCAGCCGCTCTCCAATCTCGTAGGTGCTAGGACGGAAAGGGTGTTCTCCCGCATCGCCGTGCAGACCGCGAGAGGAAGATGCAGAGTCAGGGCGACCTAAGTGTCGCATCCTACTTCTCAAACCTGAGCCGGAGGTTTCCCCTTCGTCTGTCATATGGACATCATCATTACCCTCCTCCCAGCCCTCCAGGTCCTCCTGCTCGCCCTCCAGGTCCTCCTACTCGCCCTCCACATCCTGATCGTCGTCCTCGTCAATCTCCTCTTCCCCATAAACCTCATCGGAATCCTCTGAGCCATTGCCACCCTCATCACCAGACTCATATATGTCGATAAAATCAACATCTTCATCCTCTTCATCCTCCTCCCACTCCTCGTAGACCTCCGCATTTGGCAAAAGCAACTCAACAGGCTTCACGCAGTGAATCAAAGGTCTACCCTGTTCATGGAGCTCATCCTCCTGAACCGTCATCCCCAAATCTCCTTCCATATCCTCCTCCGTGAATGTGTACTCAGAAGTACGGTTGTCTCCGCCGATAGGTATCGAGCGGCCTGTCCGAGCTAAATAACACTGAATATTAGTAAGCACATCTCTACGTTAATTAGGGAAAGTTTAAAATTACTTACTTGACTGGGGGTTATTTCCCCGGGAGATTCGCCTCAGGCTACATACTCATATCCTAAACCTGGGGCGATGTGAGATAGCCTCCCTTGGTCTTGGTGTATGGAATGTAGCGGCCCTTGCCAAAGCCACAGGGGGTCCAACAGGGGCATCTGTAGGGAATTGCCGGGCCCCACGCATTGTGAGTGAATGACTGTGCTCCCGAATCGCTAGCTGGCCGGTGCTACAGGGTATCGCGTCCTGAGATACCGAAGGCCCTGGAGCGGTTACCAGCGCAGACCCAGTTGACGAGGTTCTGTGTCGCTTAACTACATGGTCGAACAGATTCATTCGCGCTGCTGGCCTCATCTTTCGTGACGGAAATACAAGCGATACTGGCGAATTCGGGGGAGAATCAACTTCGATAGGGGTTGGGGGGTTCACAAGTGGCAAACCATCGTCGCCAAACTGGTTTGGATAGTATCACCGCCAATCCACCAGGATTGCCACATTTTCCTGCTCCAGGAACTCGTTCTCCTCCACGATCATCTCCTTATCCCCTTGGGCTTTGGTCTCGTCGTCAAGTGCCTGGTACTCATCATATCTTCGCTCAAAATCATGGCGTTGTTTTAGGCGATTGCCTAGGTTCGCCCTTGCCCATTGGAAATCAGTTTCCAAGGGGGTAAGGCTCGCCCTATATCCATTCCGGAGGATGGTCTCAGGATTTACTGAGTGGCCTAAAGCGCCTTCCGCAAGCGGCCTCCACTTATAAGCAGATGGCATTGCTCGTGGAAAAAGGTATTCTATTCATCAATGTTAGTACATATAATTTGTGCCTATGATTTTGTGCCTATGATTTCTTTGTGCGTATGATTTTGTGCGTATGATTTGTTCGTATGAAGTCGGCGTATAATTTGAGGGGTGATAAAAGAGCAAAGGAGAAAAGACCTGGGTGAAGATCGTGACGAACTTCCTATTTGGGATCGGGCAATAAGTAATCTATGCAGCGACGATTTGCCGGCGTGCCCTGCGATGTAGTGGAGAAAGTAAGGGAAGGAGAGAGGGTGGTACAAGTAGAGGGGGGTATCCGGGTTGGTGTGGCAAGAGCCACAGGCGTTTCTTTTCTTTTTCTCTTTCTTTTTTCCCTGCTTTAAGTGCTGAGTTTGTTTCTGTAATGTATGAAAAAAAAGAGAAGCGGGATTGCAGCCCAGAGGGCAGAGAGAACAGAGGATTGTGTTGATGGCAAGAGCGTGGATGCAGAAGCTAATAGTGTGGTGAGAAAGAAGAGGAGTTAATTTGGCCTGTCTTAAAAAGAAAAGAAAAAGTTAGTTGACCTCTTGAAAACATCGTCACAGTCTACCCGCTGTCACGCGTCGAGCCCACCTCTCTACCGCAGTAGCCTAACCACAAGCCCTACTTACCAACTTCTAAGTATAATATGAATGACCCTCCAGATTCAAGCCTTCTGCTACATCAGCAAAAAATTGATTCCTCTTCCTGTGCGTCAGACGCACAGGACGCACAGGACGCACAGGACGCACAGGACGCACAGGACGCACAGGACGCACAGGACGCACAGGACGCACAGGACGCACAGGACGCACAGGACGCACAGGACGCACAGGACGCACAGGAGGTAAACTCTCATTCTGGATGCGATGTCGATCCGACGCCGCGTCCAGAAGATTCGCTCAAAGTCCCGTGGTGTCCTGATAGCGTCCTGAAACGCACCCTACTTCCTGTGCATCGTGACCCCTTCCGACACGAGCGTATCATGTCCTGACATCTTCCGACACTCGGGTATCATGTCATGACGCCTTCCGACGCTAGGCCATCGTGTTCTGATGCCTTCCGACACTAGGCCATCGTGTCCTGACACCATCCTAGGGTCTGTTGTATGCGCCTTCCCCGTCCCAATACCTATACCCTCCGGACTATTTACCTGATCCATCCAGACGCCGGTTACTTCTTGTCGCGCCTTCCAGACTCACGATACTCCCGCCCGCCATCGGCACGCGCTGATCACATAGCCACTATTCTGGACCCCTTCCGCACACTCTCCCTTCGTTTAGATTCAAGTTCGTTTTCCCAAAATTATCATGAGATTTCTCATAATTTATTGCAGTCATCCCGACGCCCTATACTACAGTATCTACTATGACACTATGTGACTATTGCAGATGACCTTTATTACTTTCGCTTCTGCGCGTCCTATGACTAGAAAAAAAAGTTAAATCTACCTACAGGTACCACCTCCCCTTAAGCACCCTCGGTGGTATTCGCACCATCCTGCCGGCCACTGGTTTCCTCCAGCGCCCCCGACGCCCCTGGCACAGCTTCTCCACTCTGGGAATCCTCCAGGCTGAGCGATAAGCCATTCCTCATTTGAGAGTCGACGGCCCCCCCTGTGTGGTCAAGACTCCCATGATTCGACCCATCCGAATCCAGAAACGTTAGCTCCCAGTCAATCGCCGTTTGACTGAGATCCAGAGCAGTTTCCGTCTGCTGCGACCAATTTTGACTATCCTCGAGCCCCCACAGGCCGCCGACGTGGGTTTCAATCGGAATCTGTCTCAGTGGGGCGGGATCTCAGGGAGTCCGGTTGCCTAGCTGACGCTTCAGTTCTGCATAAACGGCGTCCTTTTCGTCCGAGAAGTCCTCCCTCCTCTCATGCCGGATGCTATGCGGTTTCTCGAGCCTCTATGCGATCTTCTGACGAAGGTTTAATATAAAGATGTCGTGCGTCGCCGGGGCGAACCCCCGCCACGTCTTGTTCTGCCGGATAAACAGATCTTGCGTTTTTCACGATTAGTGGACTCGGTTATCACAAAACAGGCAATCATTCCGACTCTCCCACCTCCAACTACTTCACGATTGAAGTTGGGGGGTTTATGATATAGCCCAGTTTGCAATGCGCGTAGTGAATGGCACAGTATTGCACATGTCAGACAGACCATCGTACCGTTTATGCACTTCAGAAACTTAGGGTACAGCATGCCTTGCATTTTGATTCCGTCGAAATACTTGCCGTATATAGAGTCCGCAATCTGGGGGGCAAGGAACCAGAAGCTTGAGTCCTACATGCGTTCCGCAATTAGTCATGTCCGCCCAAGTCCAATGTCTGGAACCAACCTCATATCCATGGGGTGGGAACATGAACATGTCCCGTTCCAGAAGATAACCAACCCTGCGCGCCATGGCGGTAGGATTTTCGGGCGGCAGATCGTATAGCTGTCTGATATTATGCTTCACATGATACAAGAATTGCGCTCTCAGTGGAGTATGTTTTTGACGGAGCTGTCACAGTCAGTGACCGTCTCTACGTCGTATCACCTCCGGCTGAGTCAACTTACCTGCTTCCCACTCTCCGCCGATGGCTCAATATTCCCAGCATCCGATATCGTCTCCAGCGCCTTTCCCCATAGTGTGTATATCTGAGATGTCAAAGTAACCGGGTTCGGCAGTGGGTTATCAAAAGGTGTGTACCGGAGCATCAGCGGCATCACCTTCTCTTACATGGTCCCCTCAGCCCCTGTAACGTTATTTCGCCGTGAATCTGTCGCCTGCCTGGGCCGCCCCGGTCGTGGGATACCCGGTTCACCTACCTGACTTGAGGATCTGACACCACATGTAGTACCACTATGGGTCGCTAGCGGGGACGAATATCCCACGCTTGATGAGAGAAAGGTCGGCGCACAGTAGGAAATACCACGGATTATGCGTCCACGATTTGCTGGTGTCTGTCTAATGCGAGGTACCTCCTCTGATCCGGAGGTGGTTGAGATTCGTACCATGGGTTGTTGACCATTTCCCTGTGTGCAAGACGCCTGCGACCCATGACACCATCCGGATGTTGTTCACTCGGAAATGTCGTAGGCGTCAACATCGAGCTCCGTCTCCGATTTAGTTTCATCTGCATTGCATGGGTTTGGTACTCATCACTGCTATCATCGCTTAAATGAACAGTTGCCAAATGCACTTGCCCGTCAAGCTCCGCCTCGGGTTCATTATTCGCCCTGGTTTGTATTGTCGTTCTTCGCGGACGCTTGGGCGGTCTTGCTAGAACCCGGACCTCGTGATTGGCTTCGACGCGACGGCTGGTGGGTTAAATGCCGCTGGGAGCTGCCAGATTCGTCTGCCCGCATTCCCAATCCGGGTCCAATGGGGTCGGGTACAACGTCGAGCCTACGCCCGTTCATATTCATGTTGCCAACTCGAGGTGCTGGCTGACTGGATGCCATGGTATCCGGTACCACGTTGCGTCCACACCCATTCAGATTACCTACTCGAGGTGTTGGCTAACTAAATTGCATGGTATTCGGTACGACGGCGAGGCTACGCCGATTCAGATTACCAACTCGAGGTGTTGGCTGACTCGATCCCAGGCTTTCTGGTACAACGTGGCGTCTACGGTCGATCCGATTGCCTGCTCCATTGGTCGGCTGACTGGGTGAATTTCCCTGTCGTTGCCAATGCATCGTTTAATACTGGATAATCAGCTGTTAGCCAAAATATAACTCTGATTTTTGGGAGGGAAGAAAATAGTTCAACCTATATCGACTCTTGTGAAGAGGAGGAGTTTGCGTGGTTTTCTTGTTTTCGATAGGACCCTTTAGATCTTATAAGCTAAGACTTAGAGGGGGGTGCATCATACACTATGACTCTGTATTGAACGCAGATATGCTCTTGCGAAAAATGGTTTTCTGAATATTCAACATTGTGTCCGTGGTCCTACTACTCTCAGCACTCCTAGACTTCAATACTCCAGGCTTAAAAACTGGGACGAAATGGGGGCATTCCTAAGGCGGGGTACTAGCCACAAAAGGTATCGGTTACCGACAATAATTCTAGTGAGACATCGGCCACACCTAAAGCGGACAATAAATATGGAACCTGATCGCCAGCCAACCAATCAACACACATGAATGTAGAACGCACTGTAGTCGCTCGATGACCGCCACCAGCGCCTGGACAGTTCTGGTTTGATAAATAAATATCGGCCGAATCTAGTAAAGGTTAAAGTTCAGCTAAGGCGAGGCTGGGAGTCTAAGATGCAAGGGAAAAAGGGGATCAGGCACAAGAGATTGAAATAGCTAGTCATACAAGATGCTAACGCAAGGGCGCTCAATGATATGATTGATATCCTATGCTAGCCAAGAAAATCCCTGGGTGAAAATTCCACATCCAAACTACGAAGCTTGCACAATCAGAGATGTAATGAAAAAGTAAATGAAAATCCACAGAACAAAGAATCAGGTGCCGGCAACCCTGGTGGTTCGTCGACGGCCCTTTCGCGGCGTTTAGGTGGTTTGGCCTGCCGCTGTAGGGGCATCATTAGTCTTAGGAGCCGGGAATGGAGGAGGCCCAGGGGAGGTTGTGAGATCCTGATCCAGCACAGGGGCCGCTGTTTGCGCTGCCGGCGGAACAGTCTCTGCATTTGGCGTACTGTGAGCCAATGGGATAAACTCAGCGTTTGGTGTGATGGGAGCCGGCTCAATAGTCTCAGCATCGGGGATCGTGGGATGTGGCGCAACAGTGGGGCTGACGGGGGTGAGAGCGCTGACCGGATGCTGATCAAGCATCCCAGAGAGTCCGGTAGGAGGACTATTGTGGGTGCCATCATGTGCATCACGGTCGCTTCCTCTCAGGTTGGGATTTCTCAGCAAACCAGCCATCCATGGCGTCCCCTGGATCAGCTGTAGAACGGTTCTCTGCTGCTCAGAATCTGACTGCGGCGACCGCTGCGAGCGCGACTCTGGCACGGTGGGATTAGACCCCGAGGCCTCCTCCTCAACGTCCAACGGGTTAAACCTGGTGGCCCCAGATTGGCTCGAAGGGCCAGGGGCGCCTCAATTGTTGTCCTATTCAGGTGGTTTAGTTATTGAGTCTGGTATTCTTCTAGATAGCTGAAAGACAATAAACTTATGTCGATAACAATTGTCTGCCGCTCCTGGGGCATCTCAGATTCCCGTTCACCCGCCGCCACGTCCTGCTCGCTGTCGTCCTCCTTGCCGTCCGACCCCTCGTCGTCCTCGTCTTCGTCCATATCTTTCATTTCATCCCAGCGCTGTCCCGATTGCTGCCTCATACGCCTAGTTCTCACCACTATTTGGTCGTACTCTTCGCCCTCGTCGTCCCATTGGATGCCCCCCACTATATCTTCTGCCTGCCCGGCATGATCCCGGACGTTGCAGTCGAAAAATGGGTGTCTGCCCCCCACGGGCTCCGGCATTGATTTGTCATCTGCTGCTTCATCGAGGCGTGACTCCAGACCCATGAGATCCAGAGGATGTTTGCCATCGTTAGCAAGAAGCCACGCCCGAAGGTCATCATCTTTGTGGAGGAAGATGAGGTCTTGGAGAGGGAGTGCAGCTGTAGGATCCAGACTTAGTGCGTTGCTAACCTCACGAGTTGCGCCAATAAGATGTCGTGGGCACAGATTCGGCTCCTCAGCACCTTGCGCCTTTATCACCCCGAGCAGATTTTTTATACTTGGCGACGCGAGGACTCCGCAGGCTATTCCCCGATCGGAGCCATTCTGCCACCAGGGATGGCCAAGGAACGCATGCTCACCTTGAGGGCGACCCGTTCGGCTAACAATTTGGATCCTCATTGCCCGTGGGGAATATGCAGAAGTCGAATTTGGCGATGCCACTGAAGATATCTATTCCTACAGGGGACCGCAGAACTTAGCGTGGATTGATCACTGACTCGGAGGTCCAGCAACCTCATCACCCGCCCGCTCAGCGTAGTCATGCTCCATTGCCGTACGTAGTTTCTTAGCCGTGTCCTTGACCAAAATCCTCAGTGGACGACTGACCTCCCTCACGTTGTCAGTGCAGTGGTTTTTGTTTACAAAGTTGATCTGCGATTTGACAGGTGGAAGTGAACTGGCAAAGTCGAGGATCACCCTCAATTGATTGTCGGTTAGCCATCGTGGACCGAACGAGCGGGACTTGATATAGCCCTTAACATCGCGACGCCATACGTTGTAGGCTCTAGTTTTAGTTCGAGCATTCTTGAATCCATACCAGCTTTTTGCATATGCTATGTCACCATAGCTCCCACCGATTCATGTGTTAGTTTAAAGGGTTCTTGGATATATGGGTAGGTTGTTGTTGACGTACCCAGAATCGTCAACGGCCAAAACGAAATAGTGATTTTCACGGGATCCCAACGGCCCACTGTGACATGAATGACAACTATCAGCCACACATCGGAGTATGTTTGAAGAATAACGCTGTCAATGGATCCTTGGTTACCTTCTGTCCGCACTCCGTCTGTGGTCGGTAGCACACGGGAGAGCCCTGCGTTTACCGCCCCTGACTTCACTTTCGTCGTGCGGGACTGCCGGACCTCTACAATCAATCGTAATATTAATATCCAGCGCAGGTCAATGGTGTCACAGCACGAACTTACTTTCTAAGGCTCACAGAGCTTGCTTGTTTATTCTTTGTCGCTGGTACGCCAGGCTGCCTGACGTAACGCAATATTAGTATTGCCCACGATTAAACGATTGGACAAAGTGTGCTTACGCTGCCCTTTTGCCCTGGGCTCTTCGGGCGCTCTCGCGAGGCATTTCAACTATGAGAAGTGATGAAGGGGGGTGAACGATGTGAAGGATGTGTGAAGGAAGTGAAGGAGGGCAGATGACGACCTTTATAGACATCAGGAACGCTCGTGGTACGTCGTAAAAAAAACCCCTCAGACGTCTGAGTTGTGTAAACATTAAACCCTACAATGTGATGACCTCATAGGGTTTGCACGACTTGGACGATCTCGCACCCACCATTCAAATGAAGACCTATGTTTGTAAGCTCTAAATTTAGCTCTATAGATAATTCAAATCGATGCTTATCGTGTTTCTTCATTGACATATGAAATACGCTTTTATGGCTCTCCAGGGTCCGGACGCCGCAGGGTTGTTGTTCAAGAGATGCCAAGAGCCCTCGTTGCCCTGGCTACAAGACATTGATGTCAATATCTTCGCGGAAGACCCCAGTATCATGCGGCTTAAAAGATATGATGCGATCATCCGTGAAGATCAAGCTCTCACTCACTTGTTCATGCCTGAGGCCGACATTAGCCCTCATCGACTCTCATCGATACTCAGCGACTCTCATCGATACTCAGCGACTCTCATCGATACTCAGCGACTATGAGCGACACTTCGACGTTGAAGAGGCCGCCAATACCACCATATTTCCCTCAAGAGTTGATCTATCTAATCTATAAGCTGAAAATTCCAATCCTGAATACATGAAAGACTACGATAAACAAAACTAATAAAACAATGAATCTATTTAGACACCACAAGCAATCGCCCGACCGTCTCATCCATTACGTTTTGTGAACCCCGCCCGGCTATTGAACCCCTGCGAAGTGTCTTCAATATCTGTTCCACACTATTGTCGCCTTTCGGATTCCCGCCAATGCGTACCTCTACGCCTTTCATAGACTCACGCTCTGACGCTCCTAAGCGTGTTTTCTCAAATTTAAGAACGTCCAAATGTTCCTCATCCGGTGCACCGCGCTTGAGATACTCGCTCCCGCGTATTGGACGCCCAAGTAGGTCAGAAGACATTGGGACATTTAGTCGGTTCAATGATTTGACAGCCAGCGGGGTACGAGCCATTGCGGATTCAACAGTGTCGCCCACAGGGGGTGGGGGCATCCCGGGGGTGTCCTGACCCTTATGCCTGGTGTCCGCGACATCAGATGACGAGCCGGATGATCCTTGAAGTGAAACACTTGGGGCGTCTCCATCTTGGTGATCTCCTGATCAATTGGCGTTTCTGTAATCAAATCTGGGCGGTACATATGGAGCCCAGTAATGCATGTTCCCCATATGTCCTCCTGCGGAATCGGCCCAATCGGCGACGGCATCCTCATGGAGATATTGGTGTGCGCCCAACGATGGTGTCGCCAGTCATGTGTCGCTCTCGTCGCGGTAACACTAGATCATGAGATCGAGTGGGTCATCCAGAACTGGATTCAACAGGATCCAGGCTCTTACCGTTTCATCGCTATCGGTGAAAACATAATCAATGCAAGATACCTGTTCGGAAGGAACCCTGCAGAGGCTTCAGCAGCCTTCTCCAGTGGCACAAAGTATATAGCGAATTCTGTCGTTTGGTACATTTCTCGAAATCATAGCTGACAGCCCCCGGATGTCATAGGAATCTAATTCGGCGAACTGGACTCCATTTATATGGGGGGGACGCCAATGCAGCACGTTATAGTTAGGCCTAAAATTTAAGTTCGCCCACCGTTCTGGTGTCTGAGCCTGGCCGCGTCAGGAAGGCCAGGTCCAAACATTACGCACACCACGCGGGCTCCCAAGTAGAGCACTCCAATCTACTGGTCCTCAGTCAGCAAGTAAAAACACGAAAGGCCCTAATTGTTCTGAACGAAACTAACCTGTTGGCATAGGGTCGGGAGCCCCGTAATTCCCACCCCTAGGAAGCACCCTTGGAGTCGGGGCATTGCTTCTTACCAGAGACGGAGTCGATATCTCTGTCGATGGGTCTGGCGTGCGCATGTGATAAATCGCAGGCGCATCTGGTCCGTTTGCGGCATTCTGACCGTAATAGTTCAGAGGAGGAGCATGTGCTAATGAATTAGGAAGAGCGTTAGCACCAGGAAGGGCAGGTGCGTTTGGACCCGGAAAAGGGTAATTTGCAGGAAGGCCCGGTATGTTTTGACCAGCAGGAGGGTAAATCGCAGGATGAGGAGGTACGTTTTGCCGCGGAGGGGGGTAATTCCCGCGATGATCAGGTATGTTTTGCGCCGGTACGCCTTGCGCCGCTACACCTTGCGCCGCTACTCCTTGCGCCGTCCCACCTTGCGCCGCAACACCTTGCGCCGCAACACCTTGCGCCACTACACCTTGCGCCGCTACACCTTGCGCCGCTACACCTTGCGCCGCTACACCCTGCGCCGGCTGGCGGTAATTCCCTTGATGAGCAGGTACGTTGTGCACCTGCGGGGGGTAAGCCGGTGGAACATTTTGGGGAACTTGACCTTGGTTTAGTACAGTCGTTGCGGGACCCCACTGGTCTGGGGCGTTGGTGGGTAGTAACCGATCGCTCAGCATGATCTGATCATAGAAGACACCATTCTGGCCCAAAGGGGCCAGGCCTGTAGAACATGTCACGGTGGTTCTCAACTTCACCGCACAGTCCTTAACAAGTTGAACTACAGCCTCATCGATCTGGTGCATAACAGCCCTGTTATTCGCAGCCACAGCTGTGACAAGGCTGTCGCAGGCAGGGCGCAGTGTACTCATACCAGCGACAATTTCCTGGAAATGGTTGTCAGGAAATGTACGGATTTTCCTAAAGCTCCTTGCCAGCATCTGATCCTCCACCGACTCCCGCCATTCCTCATACAAGTGGTTGTCGTCCGGTATGCCCATTGATAACTTGTGATCACAAATCTTTCAATAATTGGAGCGTCTTTGTAACAGGTTGATTCTGGTCTAACGAAAATACAATAGGACCGGCGGTAGACATGCTAGCGCTGGTGCTAAGGGAGGCTTCAAGGGACCGGAGGTAAGATATAATAGTTGAAGGACAAATAGAACTCAGGGATTGCCGTTCAACCAAGTGTATTCTTAGACTGAAGGTCTGTCGAAGTCTGCTGTCTCCTGCTAGGCAGGAGACTGGTTTAAATACAAAACCCAAGAGCGATAGCCTTCCTGCAATCACAATCATTACTAATAGCTGCGCACATACCGGAATCCTGTAATCCTGCAAGACCAAAGAAAGAAACAAACAATACTCAGCCCTCGCCAGTGTTACATGACCATTCCATGCCAGGAATCCTAAATATAAACTTCAGGCTAGGCAAACTAAACATAGCAATACCATAGCATAGCCTATCTGACTCAGAGACAGTGGCAGAGCTGAAATCAAATCAAATAAACCAAATATAAATCAACTAAACATAGGAGATCCTGTCCTGCCCGCTCCTGTGTACCTTTACCGGAACATGTACACATTTTACATTCCCTTATTCTGAAAAATCAACAATCCTTCCAAAGTCTTGGCTGTCTTCTGCGCTCTCGTCAGTGTGCCATAGGAGGCTGTCGTCATCTGTGGTGAAATAGTCCTGCTCAGAGCTGCTAGAATCATATTCCTCATCGTCATAGCGTTCCCAGAAATCGTCTGGGCAATCGTTTGCGGGGCAGGGTGTAGAGGAAACTTCCATGGGTTCCCAGGAAGCTTTAATGGAGTAGGAGGTGATCTGGGGCGTTGGTTGTGGGGGGTGGTTAGTGTCCCAGTATTCCTCTATGAGTTCCAGGGAGTGGTCGAGGTTTTCGATAGGTTCCCAGGAGTCCTCAGCTCGCAAATAGCCTTTCCCGTGGACCAGGAATTCGTTCCTGTTGTTCTGGCAGCGGTAGTCGAGTATCTGCTCTGCTTCCCATTCCTCTGGAGTGTCAATTAGGATGGGTGCTGGCTTGTCCATTCTGCGGGACTGGAATCTATCGAGATCGTTCTCTCTGTATTCCTTAAGGCAGAAGACGTGGAAGTAGGGTTTCTGGTGGGCCATTATAGGCGGGAGATGTAGTTTGTAGTTGTCAGTGTCATGTTGATGTTCTAGGACCTTGAAAGGTCCGAACCAGCCTGGTTCTAGCTTTTTGAATCGTCCAGGGGAGGAGGTATAAGGGCGGCCTATACCAAGAACTCTGCTGCCATTCGTGAAGGGTTCCATTAGGGGCTTGCGGCGTTTGTCAGCCTGGACAGTCTGGCGGAAGGTAGCATGCTTTCTGGCCATTTCTACTTCCATTGTAGTTGCGTCATGGGCGTTTAAGATATCGTCCACAGCTGGTACCTTGCTGGCGGATCTCTGGACAGGGTTGAATATCTTCCAGGTGCGTCCATAGAGGGCGTGGTATGGCGAGATGCCTAGGGATTCATGGGAGGGGCCGTTCATGGCTGCTGGAATAGCGGGGAGGGCGCCGGACCAGTGGTTTTGTCTTGGGTTAACGAAGGTCCTCATTAGCTGTTTGAGGGTATGGATCCTTCGCTCAACCTGGCCATTTGTTTGGTGGTGGTATTGGGTCGCCATCTAGACCTGGATACCAAGGGACTTCATCATTTGTGACCAAAACTTAGAGATAAAGCGAGAGTCCTGGTCAAGGACCATGCTGAGCGGGAGGCCATGGACATAGAAGATGGTACTGTTGAGTTTCTTAAAGATCTTCTCAGAGGTGGGCGCATCCTTGAGGGGCATGAGATGTGTGTAGGAGGTAAAGCGGTCCATAATGACCATGATAGATGTATAGCCATCAGATTTGTTGAAAGGGCCGGCGAAGTCTATAGCTAGGGATTGGTAGGCTTCGTCGGGGTCAGGGAGGGTAAGGGATCGTCCATATGGTAGGGTGGTGGGCTCGTTGTTAATCTGGCACTTATCGCATGACCGACAGTATAGGACAAAGTCCTGGCGCATCTGTGGCCACCAGAAGAAGCAAGCCGCATCGGAGTAGCATTTGTAGGCTGAGAAATGCCCGAGGCCTTCTGGACTGTCTTGAGGATGAAATCCCGTAGGGATACACCCTTTTCAAGAGGTCTTACCGGTATATAAAGGTTTTCGTACCCATTGGTGTTCTGGGCTAGTAGAAGGCCATCGCGGATGAAATAGTGCAATTGGTTATCAGTTTCCTTGACCCTGGTGTAGAGGGCGTCGGTCTTAAGGGCTTCTGTAACTCGCTGGGCGAGGATACCCATAAGCCGGGAGTGTAGGGTGCCTAGGAATTGGTTGGCATAGGTTGACTCATCGGAGTCATAGCCTGCTTGGCTGTAATGGAGACTAAAGGCCGGCGAGGCCATCGGCGGTGTGGCTAGAATGGTATCATTCATACGAAAAGGCGGGAGGCTTTCTGAGAGGTATGGGATATCAGGGAGCGAGGCCTGGCCTGCCTCAAGGGCTGCATTCGATGTTGAAGTACTATCCTGCTCCTTTTTTCTTTGGCTTCTTACTCTGCTTCCGGACCTTAGGGTCCTTTGGCCAGTAGCCTGCACCTTCTTTTTCATTCTTATGTATTTCACACCCATCGTCAGTGCATGACATCCAGCTCATTTCTGAGTGTCATCGTTCCATTTCACTAGAGATTGGGAGAGTTCAAGTATCACCCCAAGAGTTTCCAATTGATATTCTGCTATTGTTGCTGGCTGCGCGTGATGTACCTGGCGAGGAAGCAGAGGCTTTACGCATCTGGGAGCCAGTCACTGCATTGCTGGTCATCTCGTCCTTAAGGTATTCAGGGTGGCAACGACTGATAGAGTCACTGCTGGTAAGGGTGGGAGAGGTTTGGGCTTCGCCTGAGTGTCACAAATCGTGACTAAGCAAGGCAGATTTCACACGACTCATACTTATGAGTCATAAGGTATGTTGGATTTCACACTATGACGTTACTTGACTCATAGTTCTCACATGACTATGCACTTGCGAGTCATTGTTATGTTATGATTGGTTGATGGTTTCATGAC